>Ga0208265_100059_pt1 | contig 133078 bp, 110 predicted proteins | sample LakWasMet44_HOW7_2_FD_183882 | JGI IMG/M metagenome (GOLD analysis project Ga0208265, IMG submission 183882) | Freshwater sediment methanotrophic microbial communities from Lake Washington under simulated oxygen tension - Sediment Metagenome... | ecosystem: Environmental > Aquatic > Freshwater... | reverse complement strand
CATTGAGTTGCCGCTCGGCGCAATACGCGGCTTGTGATAGCCCGCTACGTTGCCACGCTTCAATATGCTGACGCCATTTCGCTGTGATAGCCATGCCAAAACTCCTGACAAAAAAAGGACAGGATGCAACAGACGAAAATTATTTTATAGGCGGTACGGTTGAACGCTTACACCCAAGCGTATCGTGAGCCGTTTCAAACTAAAAGAATCGAACAAGGAATTAACCTAGTATGCCGGCTTGTCGTTACTAGGGTAATGCCTGGCATCAAAGTGGTGCGAAGAAGGAAGACAACCGCATCCGTGCTTATCCGGTTGATGCCTTTTTGGTGGATGAGCAGATCGGATGCGTCCATTCGCCGGAATAAAGTTGGGCGTAGGTTGGTACCGCTACATCTCCTGCAATGCCGAGCAGAGAGTGGAATTGAAGGGGGCCCTAAAGATAAACTGGACACAGCCTGTCCATTTTAGAAAGCGCGTCGATACAGGTTTCCTGTCTCAGTGTCGCAAACCGATCTGCATGATGCGTCGTAACTGGGAGACGCGGATGGCGATATAATGAAGCGCCATGAATTCGACTCAATATCAAAACCTGTTGGGCAAGAACTTCTAAGGATGTCTCTCCGTAGCGCTTTCGTAAACGCAACGGCCTGATGCTGACTTTATCACCCCAGGACTGGCCTAATTCAGCACCGCTATAAGTAGATAGAATCATTTCACGATCCGACAAATACAATGCATCGCCTACATTGGGATTGCAGAATTTCTTAGAGCCATCGGCTAACTGTTCCCGACGATAAAGTACCGGAGCGCCAGATTTCAAGATTTCGAGCACATCGAGCTTCACACTATGCTTTTGTTCAAACTGTTTAATTACATCGATTGATTCGTAAAACTTGCCGTCCCTATGCAATGTGATTCGTCTGGGCAATACACCATCTGATGAACGCAAATAGGTTTTCAAGCTTTTCTCAAGCAAATTCGTTAGAGCGTCATCCTGCATACGCTCGCCCTGCTGTTTATCGGCCAATTGCCAACCCAACTGAGCGCCAGAACTTAAAAACAGAAATGCAAAACCGGGAGCGCGAACATTAACGCCCCCCATATCCAGCCCGATAAATAAATCGGTTTCTCCCGGCATGTCATCGATTGCGCACAACTGCCCACCGCCTTTGCTGAATACCCCGGCAGCGACATTATTGAAATAGGAAGGACTGTAAACATTGGCCCTGTGATCGAGCCGCATAAACTGGGTCGCCAAGCCATAACTAAACGCGGTATCGCGTATTGCCACCTTATCGGACTTGCCGGTTAAACCGATCAACAAAATAGCATTCGTTGGATTTTTTTTATGCAGTCTGGCATCTAATTCATTGGCGTTTTCAACGGGGGCAGGAAATTTTTTAAGCGGTGGCAATTCCGTTTTAGTTAGCTGCCCCAAGGCCTGATAAGCATCGCATAGCAATCGTTGATTCCGTTCAGTATTGTTCTGTTTGCCGATAATGAGCGGAATAACTTGGGTTCGGGTCATGTCGCCAAAAGCCTTATATCTTAAAACATCCTGTTCTCGGCTGGATTTGGCGCCATTGGCAAATCTGAGCTTTTGTTCATACTGTAAACTCGATTTTTTCAGATTTTGATAATCCACCGGTATTAATCGGCAGTTGAAATTCGGCAGATAAAGCCCCTTTACCATTCTGGCGCTGACCTTGATTCTATCGTCCAATGACCATTTCAAATCTTTGGCCAGATTATTCAAAAAGACTGAATCGATTTTGCTCAGCGTGTCAAAATCAAACATTGGCTCAACCAAGCTGGCGACGTGGTCTGCTTCGTTTTGCCCGTATTTGACTTTTATCAGGGAAGACGATGCCGCTTCTGTCAGCTGTTGAACGGACAGCAACCCTTTCTCATGATGATACTCGACCAGAGATTTACCCAAATGAGGTAATGGGCTATCGCCCTTGAGGGACTCTTCAACTCTCAGGAATTCAGCGACTAAAGGTGCTTTGCCGGACTCAAAGTAACGGTGGCGCACCTTGTTAATGGATGAAATCCAGTCAGGTCTTTTGTCGATGACCCATTGCAGTGAAATATCCGGCTTGGCCAACAAGCTGTGCTTCAGATGCAAACCAATCAAAACCGTGCCATCGGCTAAAACTTCTGGACTAAGTTGTACCGAACAAAAAGCTTCCAGATAAATGCTGCGTGCTTTAATACGGGCAGAGTGTGAGGGTTCGAAAATTTCTGTATTGCCACTCGCCGCTTTTTTAAAAGCCAACTTGCCTTGACTATCTTGTGTCAGCTTCCAGGCGGCTTTGTTGATGTCCTGATTGACCAATCTTTGCAAAGCCTGTTGTTGCTGTTCTTCACCACTATCAAGTTCCAGTTTACCGTCATCTTCTAGGCTAGCTTGCAACTGAGGCAAATCGATGACGAGTTGTGAAATCGGTTTTAAGGAAATAATGCCGCGATTACCCAGATTGGTAAGCACCGCAAAACCATTAACTCTTTGTAATTCATACGCCACCTTTCGGGCCAACTTTTCACCAGATGCGGTTTCATCAAACTTTTGATAAACGATCTGATATCGGTAAACAGAATAGTGAACGAGCTTGACATCCAACTGCAGGGCGCTCAACGCTAAATTTTCCATAAATATTCTTACCTACCCGATACCATCGGAACCAGACTGCCGTCGTCATATTCCATAACCACGGTGGTGACACATAACGGGTCTTGGGGTAAATTTAAACGGAACTGCTCATAGCCGCCGTCATGGCTGCGTAGCTGATCGGGCAATGAATTGGCCAGATCTTGCAATAAGGTGCTGAAAAGATGGCTATGAGAAATGGGGTCCGATAGCATCGAAGCCGTTGCAACACCAGTGATCCTTTGGCCATTGGGCTCTAAAATCTCGAAGTTGGGCGGCACTTTGCACCATGCCGCCGACAAGAAATCAGTTCTTGATAATGCGCGCAATACAGCCAACTTTTCATCGTCATCTCCCTCCATAACGTAGGATTTTCCAGCTAAACGGAGAATGTAGCCGGCTTCATCGACATATGCCTATAAATTCAGGACTACCTCGGGGGCTGCGACGGGACTGGCCTTGGCGGTAGCGTATTTCATTTTTATTCTCCAAATTTGTCTAGGAAAAATGGGGGGAAAACGATATTTTTTAAATAATCGTGTCAGACCCCGTTTTTGAATGGTCTGATACAACTTTTGCAGAATGTCCAGCCGATCGATATTGTCCTGAAAGTAGTTCAGTGCTCCGATTAGCGAAGCGTAATCGGGGCTACACAGGTTTTCATGCGTGCGATTACGCTTCGCTAATCGCACGGCCCTGATTGATTGCCTTACCGTTCTCCCTGTTTGTTATGGGTGTCTGGCGCATCGGGGCCTTTATAAACTACCCGGTCGTTTTCCCACATCACCGCATACTGGCCGAGCTTGCGTTTTTTTTCCAAAGCGTTGGCGATCGCCTTATTTAATGCCGCTTGGATGATTTGGCTTTCTTTTGAAGGGGGATTTTTGGCAAGTTTCATAAGCCGGCCTCATTTAAAAGGTGTCGATAGAAAGTATCGTGGAGGACATTGCGCTGCTCTTCTTGTTGTTCAAAGACCAATGCGGTTTCGTTCTTGGTGTTCATAAAACATGAGCAGCGATCAACCGCGTAACTGAATTCGGTAAGCAGGTTGCGCAAGCTGCGCGCAAAGCGGCGTTCAATATCTTCCGACGGAATATTGTGACCGCCATGCGCTACTCGTTCCGCAACGCGGGCTTTGGACATTTCGATCGAAGGCAAGGCCAAATAAATCAGTTCAACGTGCCAGCCGCTCGTTCGCAGGCGTTCGATCAGCTTGAGATAGCTGCGTCCTGACAATGTGGTTTCAAACGCGAAATCGTGTTTTTTCTGAATGCAGGCTGCGATTTCGCTCAGAAAAATCCGGCTGGCGGCGATTAACTCGCGCTCGGGCGCAAGCGGGGACAAGCCGGCGGCGATCAAGTCGGCATTGATAAAGTGGTAACAGTTGACGACTTGCGGCAGGTACTCCAGCGCGAAAGTGGTTTTTCCCGCGCCGTTATGTCCGGCTATGATCCAGCAGGTTGGCATTACAGTTCACCGGCGAAGGCTTTTTGGCTTAGAGAATCAAACAACGACAGGCTATTTGCAGTATACATAGCATCCACAATTGATTTAATTTTTGCCTTGATTAGCGCGAATTTTTCTTGCATATTCCTTGGTGGAATAGGTATATCCAAATTTTCAATCTGTTCTTTTGTTAAAGCTTCCCTAGTTGCACCGGCCGCTCCCGCAATTTTTAAAAGCTTCTGCTTGTAAGAGTTTGAAATAAGTAAATGCAGTAAATATTCAGACTCCATTTCCGTCGAACGGATTATGCAAACATGTTGATTGACTCTTGCTGGGAGTATTGAATGATCAGCCATTGCGCAACGGCAAACAGATGCCCCCGTGATATTTAGTAAAACATCGTTCTTCTTAACTTCAACATTTGACAACGCATCGGCTTGTTGATCGGTAATAAATGCAAGGTCTTTGTGGAGAAATTTATCATCATGGATATTGAGACTCCGAATTAACGAAATACCTTGATCCACGTAAGCGCTCTGCCCACCTCTTGGTGTCGCGCCACTACCAATTTTTGAAGTTATTTCTTTAAGTTTTTTCGTTTCCCACCCCTTCGGATTAGTCACCGGATCGCCGAACATGTCCAAAAACACCGCGCGTAGAAATTTGTCGGCGAGTTGGATGGCTTGCTGGTTTTTACGGCGCAGGCTGTCGGCTTTGTCGAGTATCGCGGCGATGCGTTTTTGTTCGGGTAGTGGCGGTAGGGAAATTGGCCAATCTAACATTTTTTCCTTTGTTATATGCACCATGGTAATACCATGCGCAGCCGCCTTTACAGATGCGGATATGTTTAGCAAAAGATAGTAAGCAAACCCAATATCTATCTGATCATTTGGAATAATATTCCAAATATGATAGTGAAATATTGCTTTTGGTCCATCCCATCGATAAGGTCCAAATGTTGCTGACCAAGCAAACAGTAAGTCCCCCTTATTACAATAGTTTTTTTTAGGCAAATCGAGGTCGGAGAAGTACCAATTATCACCGCCATTTAGATTTTGAATTCTTAATACTGGCGTCCCACTTGATAGCAATTCAGTTTGTTTATAAGCCCGACCATTAACCAAATCCAGGCAATCTCCAAGCTTCATCTGTTTCCATTCATATTTACTCATAACATCCCCCCCAATTCCTTCAATTCATCCTGAATCTCATCCACCAAACCCATCCACTGCTGCAATATTGCCTTCGGGTCTTCGTACTCTTCTTCGTGATGCACGGTTTCCTTGTAACGGTTGACCGACAAGTCGTACTTATTGGCAGAAATATCGGCTTTACTGACCCAGAAACAGGCTTGGGATTTGTCATTGGCTTCAGTGTCGGCGATAGATTTGTCGCGATTTTGATAGGCTTCCAGCACCTTGGGCAAATCCCCTGCAAAACCCAACGGATTGCCTTGTTCGTCCTGATATAGCGAGTCGCGTTTGTCGTCCAGCGAAAAGCCGTCGTCCTGCACGTCGTAAAACCACACGTGATCGGTCGCGCCGCCTTTGGCGAAGATCAGAATCGCGGTGGCGACGCCAGCATAGGGTTTGAACACGCCGCTGGGCAGGTTGATGACGGCTTCGAGCTGATTGTTTTCGATCAACAGTTGGCGAACGGCTTGATGGGCATTGGAGGAGCCGAACAACACGCCTTGCGGCACAACGGTGGCGCTGCGGCCGCCGGTTTTCAGCATGCGCAGGATTTGCGCGATGAACAGCAGCTCGGTCTTTTTAGTTTTGACCAGGCGCAGAATCGGCGGGTTGATGGTGTCTTCGTCCAGGCTGCCTTTGAACGGCGGATTGGCCAGGATGACGTTGAAGGCGTTTTGCTCCAGCTCTTTAAAATTGTCGGCAAAGCTTTGCGCCAGGGAATCCTGATAATGAATGTCCGGGTCTTCGACGCCGTGCATGTACAGATTCATCGCGGCGATGCGCAGCATGGTGCTGTCGAAGTCAAAGCCATGAAACATCTTAGTCTTAATGTGTTGCCATTGGTTTTGGTCGAGCAAATCGCCGGTGTAGAGGTTTTGGAGGATGGTCTTGCCTTTTTCATCGGTGATTTCTTCACGGACGATGCCGTGCTCGCTGCTGTATTTTTCCAGCAGATATTCCATCACCGATACCAAAAAGCCGGCGGTGCCGCAGGCTGGATCGGCAATCACTTCATCCGGTTGCGGATCGAGCAGGCGCACCATCAGTTTGATGATGTGGCGCGGGGTGCGGAACTGGCCGTTGATGCCGGCGGTGGTCAGTTTGCTGAGCAGGTATTCGTAGAGATCGCCTTTGGTGTCGCCGGCTTCCAGCGGCAGCGCGTCGATCATTTCGATGGCTTTGACCAGCAAGCTGGGTTTGTCGATGACCATGCGGGCATCTTTCATGTAATCGCCAAAACGGCTGTCGCTGGTGTGTTCGCGAAAATGCTTGAACACTTCATCGCGCACCAGGTTGATTAAACGGTCGGCATCTTCGATATGGCTAAACTGGCTCCAGCGCAGATGCTGTTCGTTTTCTTTAAAACGCCGGGTAAAGTTTCTGCCGGTGCGGGCGGCGCGTTTTTCGTCGCGGCTTTCGTTGATGTCCAGCAGTTTGGCGAACATCAGGAAGGTGATTTGTTCGATGACGGTCAAGGGGTTGGCGATGCCTCCTTGCCAGAATTCCAGCCAGAGTTTGTCGATTTTGTTTTTGAGTTCGCCGGTGATCATGCGTTTGTTCCAGGTGTTTGTGATGGGCTAGCCTTGGAAGGTTGTTTGCCAAAGCTTTGTACAATCGACAGTAAGTCGTCGATTTGTTGTTCGTTGGTAAATAAAGCATCCAGTTCGCCGATGGCAGCAAACGGCATTTGGTAAAGATGGTCGATTTCAATCGCGCCGCTTTGGGCGATTTGGCGCTTGAGCAAACCTAAAAATTGCACCTGCCGGGCGTTGAGGCTGGGGTAATGCTGAATGAAGGCGGCAAAGCGCTGGTTGACCTTATCCGCGTCCATGCCCACGATGGAACGCAGGATTTGCTCCAGCGGGGCGGCGGTATCGTAAAAGCTTTTTAATACCTGTAAATCCACTTCCGGATGGTGTGTGTGAATCAAGGCATTAAGATTGGCCAGTTCGGCTTCGGTAACCGCTTCGCCGGCGCGGATTTTCTTGAGGACGGCATCCTGTTCGAACAGTTCCTTTAAGGCTTGCTCGACTTTGAGGCGATAGCTGGCCATATCCACCGCATTGAGGTACGTGCTTTGTTTTTCGCGGATTTCGTCGCCGTCAGGAATGTCGACGATGGGTTTATCGACGGTTGGGCCGGTTCCTTTGTCTCGGTGCTGCATAATGCTACGCAGTTCGATGCGCGCCTGTTCCAGTTCATCGAGTGACGCGTTTTGCCACCAAGTCAGCTCGCGGCATTGTTTGATCAGCGCGGCCTTGGCTTTGACCTGGTTCAAGTTCATTTGCAGTTGCCAGAGCTGGCTGATGGCTTCGCCGGCCAGATCGCCGAAGGACTGGGTGTTTTGCAATTTGTGTTGCTGGATTTGGCAGAGCAGCAAATCCCATTGGTAAGCATCGCTGTGGCCGCGCACATCCAGCCATTGCATCAGCGGGGCGATGTCGGTTTCCAGCAGCGTGACGGTATTGGGGCTGAACTGGCGCAATACGTCCAGTTGGCTCATCTGCTGTTTGAGTTTCCATTTGTCGCGCACGGCGATGGTTTTGTCGTCCAGGCTGTTGATGGCTTTGTGCAGGGATTGAGCGACCACGTCGAAAAAGTCCGGTTCGGCGTAGTGCAGGGCGGTTTTAGCCAAGCCTAGTTGTGATTCAAACAGGCGCTGCATCAGCGATTTGCTTTGGCTGATTTCGACCTCGCGTTGTTTCAGGCCGTGGTATTCCACCACGCCCCAATGATCGAAAATCTGAAAGTGGGTTTTGTGGTTTCCGGGGCCGAACAGATTTAGGCACAACCGGGTGCCGCGTCCGACCATTTGCCAGAATTTGACCGGCGATTTGACCGGGCGAGCGAAGACCAGATTGACGATCTCCGGCACGTCGATACCCGTATCCAGCATATCGACCGAGATGGCGATGGTCAGTTGGTCGTTGCTGCCTTCGCCCTTGAAGTCGTCGATCAGTACTTCGGCGCGCGGATCGTAGTTGTCGATGACCTGGCAGAACTTGCCGGCGTATTGGGGATATAGCTCGTCGAAGAGCTTTTCCAACAATTTGGCATGCTGGTGGTTACGGGCGAAGATGATGGTTTTGCCCAGCGTTTGTCCATCGGCCTGACGAATGCCGTGTTCCATCAGGTTTTGCAGGATCTTGCGGTTGGTGTCCTTATTGAAAATAGCGCTGTCGATCTCCTGGGCATCAAAATCCAGGTTGTTGGGATCTATGCCTTGGTCTTCCAATGCGGCAATGGCTTCGGCGGACAAGGCATGGCCTTTGATGCCGTCGCGCAAAAATTGCGTGGTGTGTTTGACCACTTGATACGGCACCAGATAGCCCTCTTCGACGGCCGTTTCCAGCGTGTAATTGCTGGTGGGCTGTTTGAAGTCGCAACCGAACAATTGGCAGGTGGAACGGCTGACCATTTCCACCGGTGTGGCGGTCAGGCCGACCTGCAAGGCATCGAAGTAGCGGAACATGTCGCCGTAGATGTTGTAGATGCTGCGGTGCGATTCGTCGGCGATGATCAAGTCAAAAAAGCCTGGATCAAACGCATCGAACACTTTTATCATGGCCGGATAGGTGGCGACGAAGATGCGGTTGTGGGTATCCTGTACGCTTTTGCTGGTCAGGATGGTAATCGGGGCGGGCAGAAAGGCACTGAAAGCATTTTTGGCCTGTTTGCGCAATTCGCGTCGGTCGCAGACGAATAATACGCGCTTCACCCAGCCGGCTTTCATGCAGACATCGGCCAGGGCAATCGACAGTCGGGTTTTGCCGGTGCCGGTGGCTTGTACCGCCAAAGCTTTGCGTTGTTTGGTCTCGAAACGCTCGGTAATGCGTTTTAAGGCTTCGTGTTGATATAAGCGGTCGGTCAGAATGTCCGGCTTGGGCGAGACGGTATTGAACGGTTTGCGCTCAATGCGCTGGCGAATCTGATATTGCAAGCTGGATTTGGAATAAAAGCCATACAGCCGGCGCGGCGGGTAATTCTGTGCCGGATGATCGTCCCATAGCCAGATGTCGTGGCCGTTGGTGTAAAAGATGATCGGCCGCTGGCCGTGCATTTTTTCCAGGCCGTCGGCGTAGTGTTTGGCTTGATGGCGGCCGGTTTCGGCATCGACGGCGGTCTTTTTGGCTTCGATCACCGCCAACGGTTTGCCGTTGTCGTCCCATAACACATAGTCGGCATAACCTTCGCCGCTGGTGGTGGGTTGATGCAGCACTTTTTCTTCCAGGGTGACTTGATCACTATCCTCAAGCTGCCAGCCAACTTGTGTCAGTTGCAGGTCGATCAGGTATTTGCGGGTGCTCGCTTCGTTGAAATGTAAATCCAGCGCCGCTTTTTGTCCTTTGTTGGTGGCTTGTTGTTTAAGCTGTTCCAGTTCCTGGGCGGTTCGCTGGAGTTGCGCGGCTTTTTCGCGTTCCGCTTCCAATTCCGCCAGCATGGCCTGCATGCGGGCTTCCTGCTTGGCGTATTGCTCCAACAAGGCTTTGCGTTCTTTTTTATAGTCGGCTTTTTCCGATTGCGCAGGTTTAGGCGCTTGGTAATCCGCTATGCTGTTTTGCTCACCATTGGCGTAGGTAATGAATAACCAACGCGCAATGTCGAAAGTTTCTTTCAATAACCACTGGGCGCTTTGTTCGCTGACCTTATCGCCATGAGCGGCTTTATTGCCGTGAATGCGTAACGCATGCAGTTTGTCGATGACGACTTTGGGCGTCACCGCTTCGAAGGCCGCGTTGGTCAGCTGTTCCATGAAGTTGGCTTGCGGCGGTCTGGGTAAACCTAGTTGGGAATAGACAATCGCCACTGAACGCTCGGCAAAGTTGCGCAATTTGGTCTGCGCGCTTTGCGGGTCGAGGGACGCATAGTGTTCGGCAAATCCGGCCAAGCTGGCCAATTCCGGCCAGACGCTTCTCAGGAATTCAAAATTCTGTGATTGCATGATGTCGATTCTATCCATGTCCCTTCTATAGCGAAGAGCGTGCCAATTTTTATTGGATGCCTAATTTGTCCATCCAGTTACTTAGGGTTTGGTAGTTGGGCAGGCCCAATAACTCCGTGGCTTTTTTCTTATTGCCGGCCGCCTGAGTCAGCGCCTGAGCAATGTATTTACGTTTTATACCATCCAGAAGGCCTTGAATATCAAGGCCTTCGCCAATGTCTGGCAGCTCGCTTGAGTTACTATTGGTTGGCCGGGTAAGCATGGCTTCCTGAATATCAAGATCGGCAATGGTATCCGAGTCAGCCCAGATCGAAGCGCGCAGTAACGTGCCGTGTAATTCACGAATATTACCTGGCCAAGCACAGTTAAGGATAATATTTTTTGCTTTTACAGAAAGTTTTTTATCAACAAAGGCTGGCTGATTGGACGCTTCGCGGTTGATCGCAGTCATCAAATGATCGACGAGCAAGGCGATGTCCCCAGTTCTCTCACGCAAGGGGGGTAAAATCAAAATGCCGATAGCCACACGATAAAACAGGTCTTCTCGAAAGCGGCCGATGGCGATATCTTGCGCGAGGTTTCGGTTGGTCGCAGCGATAATCCGCACATCGACGGTCTTTATGGCGCTATCTCCGACTTTGCTGATTTCGCCGGACTGGAGTACACGCAACAAGCGGACTTGCGCATCTTCCGGCAATTCGCCAAATTCATCCAAAAACAGTGTACCACCATCTGCCGCTTCAAAATATCCGGCCTTATTGCTCACCGCCCCCGTGAAAGCCCCTTTGATATGGCCGAACAGTTCTGAATCGATCAAGTCTTTGGGAATGGCGCCACAATTGACGGTGATAAACGGTTTGCCCTGGCGTTGGCTGGTATTATGAATGGCCTTGGCAAACAACTCCTTACCAGTACCCGATTCTCCCATGATGAGAACCGGCACATCTCGCACTGCAATTTTTTCGGCTTTTTGGATGACGCGTAAGAAATCTTGATTTTGCGTCACGATATCGGAAAAAGCTGCCGACGGCGGCGCTTGGGCTGACGACAGTTCGGAGAGTTTTTTGTCGGCATGCTTAGCGATTTGCGGCACAAACTCGGCCGAGATGTCGAAAGGGATGCTGACAAACTCACCGCCTTTGTCTTTGGTCGATTGCACGAAACGCGTGTTGTACTTGGTTTTACCCAGCAGTATCGATACAGCCGTCATCGACGGCGTGCCGGGTGAGAGATGGATGCTGATATCCAGGTTAGGGTTACTGGCAGTGAGTTTCTGTAAATAACCGTCTACGGCATGGTGTATATCACCGAAGTCGATAGGGGAACGTAACGAGCAAGGAATGGAGGCAACTTTTATGCTGTTAAACTGAGCCAACCAGTTGATATACGCGGTCGCTTTTTGCTGGTTGTGATCATGTAATAAATGGAGCTCGTCGAAGCTGAGATTTTTGAGAGCACCTAATATCGGACCGTCGCCAATAGGCTCGCTGGTATTACCGGAAATCAGGCCTGCTGCTTTCAGGTCAGCGATTCCTAGCCATGACAATAGGATTTTTAGGTGCATCTTATTCAAAGTTTCTCTAATTACCACCAGAATAAACCTAAAGGTAGCTTAACTCAATCGATGAATAAAATAATTTATAGTCGCGTAAGTTTTTTTATTGATTTTTTTTTGCAGTAGACGACGACTTGTGATTGGCCGCTGAGCAACAATTCCCCAACGGCTGGTACAGCTCAATATGATATAAATCCAATGGTGGCAAGCCGTTTGCCATTTTTGCGAGGCACAAAATCGTCGGGACAGACAGAATGCTTGCCATCTTCAGCTATGTTTCTCAGTGCTGCTTTACCACAAGCGGCGATGAGCTCCCGCTGCAGCAATCGAGGTTCCAATTGGCTGTGGATGATTTTTTCAAGCAAAGCTGGCTGTAAATCATCGCTAAATTGTAGCCCCCACGGATGCTGTTGCCGAATTTTTTGATAAATGGACCGAATAACGGCAGCCATTTGGTCACTGTTTGGGGACTTGACCTCAATGACCGTAAAGCGGGAAATGATGGGCTCGGGAATTAGTTCGCACGCATTGGCAGTTGCCAACCACAGGATGTGGGAACAGTCGATTGCAAGCTCCAGGCCTTCATCGACAAATACGGCAGCAGTGTCTTTCTCTAATAATTGATATAACGAGCCCAGAGGATCATAGCGTTTGTCCCCGCCGCACTTATCGATTTCATCCAACATAATCAAGGGATTTGCTTTATGACCGCGGGCAAGAGACTCGGCAATACGTCCAGGTTTCCCATCCGCCCAATTGGACGACATGCCGCCCAGCACGAAGCCTGCGATAATGCCGGATAAACTGACTAGGTCAAAGTAAGTATCAACGATTTCAGCTAATGCCCGACAAAATGCAGTTTTACCTACGCCGGGTGGACCTACAATCAGTAAGGGATTGGCAGCGATGGCGGGGGGGTGGTTCATCAGCGCCAGTGCAAATTGTTCACGATAATACTCAATCGCTTCAGCGAAGTTTGGGAGCCTCAATGCCAAGGTATCGAGGTCACTTAGAATTGAGGCGGATAACTGACTGACAGGCAACAAACCGCATGTGTCGCCGAGGTAACTCAAATAACGGTCATGATTACGGTACAAATTGCTTTTACGGTCATGCTTGTTCAGCATGTAGTGCATTTTTTCGGTATCGAATACCATGATGAGTTCAGGCATCTGACTCGGGTCGTATGACGTGTGTTTTACGGATGACTCTTTAGCGAGCGCTTGCGCTCGCAGAAAATGAGGAAGAGATGCGCCTGACCCACTATTTTCGGATCAAAAAGGTGATGGCATTATTGGCCATTGCCTTTTGTTGGGCGCATAAAACGGGGGAATGGAACCATCAGGTCAGGCCCTTAAAAACGAAAAAGCATGGACGACCGGAGCAGAGTTTGTTTCGCTATGGGCTGGATTATCTGACAGACAGCCTTTTGCATGGCCTCCAAAAAATTGAGGACAGGTTCAGGCTATGGGTGTTGTTTTTATGTCCGCCCGACATGATCGTCGTTGACGGACAGAATCCCGAAATAATAGCTCTCCAAACATGAGTGAGAGCCTGTGGATAAATTTTTTGTCGTGTACAGAGTAAACTAGAGACGAAAAAATGGTCGCTATTGCTTCAAACTGATCATTAGATTTTTCAATCCTCCCAAAAAGAGTCAGTTATCCATCGGACTCACGGATTTTGCAACTGATCCTTTCATAGATAGGTTTTATTACTTCAAAATGCCTGATATGTCAATCCGTCTGCTGTCGACGCACCCCCAGCCAGCCTTTGATGGATGCGATTACCAACGGTATGGCTCCGAATAGGATAAATACCAGGTCACCAGGTAGACGTAGCCATTCGATCAGTCGCGAGCGTTCGCTACCGATGTAATCAAGGCTGCGCGCGTGCCAGTACCCATGCTGGACTACATCCCAGACCTGTAACACTCCGCTGGGGAACAAGCTCATCATTAACATCAGCATCAGGCCGACGTTGGTACCCCAAAATCCGACTTTAACGTATTTCTCGATGTCGACCCAGTGTGCATGGGTGCTGGTCTGGCGCAACACGAATACCATCAGCGCAATCGCCAGCATACCGAATACGCCCATCATCGCGGCATGGCCATGGTTGGGCGTCAGTTGGGTGCCGACTTCATAGTAGCTGACGATCGGCAGGTTGATGAGGAAGCCGAAGATGCCGGCACCGACGAAGTTCCAGAAGCCTACGGACATCAAGAAGTAGAACGTCCACTTCTGGGGTATTGCTACCGATTGGCCGCAGGCATCGCAGTCACCACGTGTGGTGCGCACGAAATCCCATGCGTCCAGGGTCAGCAGCGTCAACGGCACCACTTCCAGCACCGAGAACATCGCCGACAGTGCCATATTGACGCTACTCTGGCCTGTAAAATACCAGTGATGGCCGGTGCCGATCAGACCACCTCCGAAATACAGGATGGCGTCGAGGTAAATCACACGAAGCGCGACATTTCGCCGGGTAAGTCCCAGTTGATAAAACATCAGCGCCACCATCGTGGTGGCAAAGAATTCAAAGAAACCTTCGACCCATAGATGGATGATCCAAAAGCGCCAAGTATCCACCACGGTGAAGTTGGTCTTGGCGCCGAAAAAGAGTGCCGGAATGTAAAACAGCGGAATTGCCAGGGACGCCAGCAAAAACAGCCTGACCAAAGGTTTCGATGCCGGCTCGCTCAAAGTATCTGGCTGCACCAGCTTCAATAATATCGCAAACCACACCAGCAGGCCGGCGATAAGCAGGTACTGCCACAGACGCCCGAGTTCCAGGTATTCCCAGCCCTGGTTACCAAGCCAGAACCACCATTGACCCAGCATTTGCCAGATGCCTGCCCACTCGCCTAACAGGCTGCCGCCTATGACCATGACGAAAGCGCCGAACAGTAGATGAACCCAGCCAGCGAACCAGTGTGGTTCATCGTTGCGCAGTGAACGGCCGAGAAACAAGGCCGCGGCAACATAGGCGGTAGCAATCCAAAAAACCGCCGTTTGCAGATGCCAGGTGCGCATCAGATTGCTGGGAAATATTCGCTCCAGCTGGAAACCGTAAAAACTGCCAGGATCGGCACGATAGTGCGCCACCGCACCACCCACCAAAGCCTGTGCAAGAAACAGCATTGCCATCACCACGAAAAACTTCACCAGTGCCAGCTGGCCGGCGCTGGCTTGACCAGGCAACAGATGAGGGTGCACATGCTGGCCGGTGCTAATCCAGCCAAGATAATCGAACTTGCCGAACATCAACAGTACGATTGCAATACCGGCCAGCAGCACGACGAGACTCAGCGCACTCCATAGCAGTGCGTCAGGTATCGGCGTGTTACCAACGCTGGGATCGTACGGAAAGTTGTTGGTATAGGAGTAATTCTCACCGGGACGGCTGGTCACGGAGGCCCACGCAGTCCATGTGACGAATGCGGTAAACTGGTGCAATTCAGTCGGATCGCTGATCAGTCCACGCTGGAGCCCGCCATTACGTTCGGGGTCAAGGAAGTAATCAGTCCAGTAAGCAATCTGTCGATGGTAGGCGGCAGTCTCCGGCATTGTCAGATGCAGTGTTGCGCTGGCGGCATCATAATGATTGGTTTTTAGCTCGACCGCCGTTTGTGCATACACTGCCGCCAGTTGCCCAGGCGTCAGCGCAACCAGTGGTTGTTGGTATTGCTGCTGCGCAATGACCGTGGCGGTATCCTCGCCGATACGGTGCAATGTCTCGGCCGAATAATCGGGCCCCAGATATGCACCATGCCCCCAGATACTGCCGTTGTTCATCAATCCGTATTTGAGAAAGATTGCCTGGCCTTCGCTGATGTCGTCGCCGGTAAACAGGCGAATACCTTGCGCATCAAGCACCTGTGCAGGAATCGGCGGAGCGTTGCGGTAGGCCAGTGAAGTGATGATGATCAGGCCTGCAAAGCCCAGCACCATCACGATCATCACCGTGCGCAGCCACCAGGGAGACAGCGCAGAGTCCTCTGTAGTTAAGGGATGTGCAGCAACACTCATAGTATTCTCCTTAAATAAGTACCTAATACAATCGTCATCAGTAGCCTGAAAACTCTTCCGTGCGGATGTTGTCATCGTCGACGCCCGCTTGGCTCAGTATTTGTCGCATCGCATTCACCATCGCGGGCGGGCCGTCGATGTAGTAGATGGGAAGCGTCAAATCATCAATGTATTTCAGGAGCATGGCTTTGCTGATAACCCCGGTTTCTCCATGCCACTCGCGGCCGGACTTTTCCATCTGCGTCATCGTACCGATAAAGGTATAGTTTCTGTTAAACAGTGTGGAAAAATTGCCAGTTATTGCTAATAAAGAGCGTCAAAATTTGTCAGAAGTAATTTTCATCTTGTTGTTTTTAAAGTTTCTAATGTATCACTTAACTGGAAAAATCGATGCCGAAAGTGGAAAAGTTGGAATCTTTTTTACAACTCCCACGTCTTGAGCACTCTTCGACGAAAACTAATGACACGAGTGAACCGAACAGCTACAGTTAAACTTAAACCAAACCTAGAGGTGGTACCGAAAAATTGAACAGCCGGTTAAGTGGAACGCCTGCTACTTTAGAATGTCCAGAAGGACGTTAAAACGGAGCAGAAAATGTCACTCAAAACGAGAAGAAAACATTCACCGGCGTTCATAGCCAAAGTTGCCATGGCCGCGCTAGCGGGTGATAAAACCCTGGCGCAACTCGCGCAGGAATTTGAAGTTCACCCGAATCAGATTACCGATTGGAAACGGCAACTGACAGAGCATGCGGCTGAAGTATTTGGCAAACCCGCTGAATCGGCGTCACCCGCTGTCGATCTACAGACTTTACATGCCAAGATCGGCCAGTTGACGCTGGAAAACGATTTTTTAGAAGGCGCGCTCAACAAGGCGGGATTGCTGAGCGCAAAGCGATGATAGACCGTCACGCGAAACTATCGATTAGCCGTCAGGCAGACTTACTCAATATCTGAAGGGGCAGCATCTATTATTTGCCTAAGCCCGTCTCGGAGCGTGATTTGGACCTGATGCGGCGACTGGATGAATTGCATTTGAAACACCCGTTCATGGGTGCCAGAATGTTGCGCGATCGGAACGGCCTAAGTGAAACGTTAAATTGGCCAAATTATTGTCTGCACGTTCCTTAGTGTTATTATTTAAGTTCTTCTTTAAGAAGCTTTTTCATGGCAGATACAAGTATTTCTTCAGAGGAGGTTTTTACTTTTTAGAAAATTAATTTTGAACGTCTCTATGTGGGAGTACAAAGCCATGGGTAAAAACGTAACGCAGAAGCTTATCAAAAGCCACTTGATCGAAGGTCGTATGATACCGGGTGAAGAGATTGGTTTGAAAATTGATCAAACGCTCACTCAGGACGCAACGGGCACTCTGGTCATGCTGGAATTTGAAGCACTTGGAATTCCGCGCGTACGAACCGAGCTTTCCGCACAGTATGTGGACCACAATCTCCTCCAGGAAGACTTCAAAAACGCCGACGACCATCTGTTTTTGCGTAGTGCTTGCAAGAAATTTGGCCTTTGGTATAGCCGGCCCGGTAACGGCGTGAGTCATCCCGTACATATGGAACGCTTTGGCATGCCGGGAAAAACCTTGTTAGGCTCGGACAGCCACACCTGTGCGGCTGGTTCATTGGGGATGCTGGCAATCGGCGCGGGTGGCCTAGAGGTGGCGATGGCTATGGCGGGGGAACCTTTTCGCGTCAACATGCCGAAAATATTGGGTGTCAAATTGGTAGGGAAGCTTCCCGACTGGGTGAGCGCCAAGGACGTGATTTTGGAAATGCTGCGCAGGTACGATGTGGACGGCGGGCTTGGCAAGATCGTCGAGTATTACGGTCCCGGATTGAAAACCCTAACCGCTATGGACCGGCATGTGATCGCCAACATGGGGGCCGAACTAGGAGCCACTACGACGGTGTTTCCGGCGGACCATGCGGTTATGGCGTTTCTGAAAAGTCAGGGGCGTGAGGACGCCTTTCAGGAAATTCTCGCGGATGAGGATGCGGAATACGACGAATACGAGGAAATCAACCTCTCAGAACTGGAGCCTTTGATTGCGACGCCCAGCAGTCCGGGTAAGGTGGTACCGGTGCGCGAGGTGGCGGGCAGGGAAATATACCAGTCCTATATCGGATCGTCCGCTAATCCGGGGCTGCGGGACTTTGCCATCGCGGCCATGGTCGTCGACGGCAAACAGGTACACGACCGCGTTTCATTCGACGTCAACCCCACGTCCCGACAGATATTGGAAAACATGATGTCAATGGGCATACTCGGAAAGCTCATCCATGCGGGCGCCCGCCTCCATCAGGCGGGATGCGGCGGCTGTATCGGCATGGGACAGGCTCCGGCTACGGGTCGCATTAGCCTGCGCACCGTTCCCAGAAATTTTCCGGGCCGCTCGGGCACCAAAGAAGATCAGGTTTATTTGTGCAGCCCTGAAACCGCCACCGCCTCGGCCTTGACCGGCGTGATTACCGATCCACGTACGCTAGGCATGGAGTACCCCCGTTTCATGGAACCCGAGTCCGTTCTCCTCAATACCGAGATGCTGATCCCTCCTACACAGGAAAGCGAACTGTATGACCTGGAGAAAGGTCCCAATATCAAACCCCTGCCACAGTTACAACCTCTGCCCGAAACACTCCAAGGGCTAGTGCTATTGAAAGTGGGGGATGATATTTCCACGGACGAAATTATGCCGGCCGGTGCCAAGGTGCTGCCTTTTCGCAGTAATATCCCAGCAATCAGCCGGTTTGTTTTCAGCCAGATCGACGAGACGTACTATGAAAGAGCAATGGGCCATCAGCAACAGGGATCATTCGTTGTGGGCGGCGCCAATTACGGACAGGGTTCGAGCCGCGAGCACGCAGCCTTAGGTCCCCGTTATTTGGGAGTTAAGATGGTAATCGCAAAAAGTTTTGCCAGAATACATTTACAAAATCTTAGCAACTTCGGCATTCTCCCTCTGATATTTACCAATCCTGAAGATTGGAAGAAGATATCCCAAAGCGACAGGCTTTCCATTCCTAATGCGCGCAATGCCATTCGCATGGGCAATAGAGTCCAGGTAAATAATATAACTAAAGACGAGACCTATGAGACCGAACACACGTTGACGCCCTACCAGGTGGAAATGGTGCTGGCGGGTAGTCTGATCAATCTGGTTAAACAAAAAGGGCTGTGCCTGGCAAAAAATCAGGCATAAAATAATAATTCCAGTCTGCTGAATCAGAGCGAACAGGTGCTATCCATCGAAAAGTGATGAGGTTCATAGCGCATCCCAACCTCGTAAATCAAGAAGGAATACTTAAATGTCAGAAAAGTCGTATCCTAAAGGGGTAGCTCCTGCACCTTCCAGTATTTACCCAACTTGGGCACCTGCTGCCAAAGACGCGGTTGGCACGGCATTAGGTACCTCACGCGTATGGTTTACCATGGCGCAGGGTATTATTACCGAGGTGTATTACCCGCGCCTGGACATTCCTCAGTTAAAAGACCTGGGTTTCATCATCGCCAACGGTACAGATTTCTGGATTGAATTACGTCGGCTGGGCGATTATATGGTGACCTGGCAGGACGATGTCATTCCGGCAATCACCATCACCCATCACCATGCCCGTTTTATGCTAACACTTAAGATATGCATTGATCCGGAACGTGATGTGCTGCTGGTCGATTTTATGTTAAAAGGGGATGCAGATCTGCAACTCTATCTACTGGCTGCACCCCGTATTGGCGAAGATGCGACTAGCAATCAGGCATGGACGGATGTGTGGGAAGGTCACCGCATGTTGTGGGCTGAGCAGGGGCCGTTCGGGATGGCTCTGACGGCTGTCGATCGTGAAGGTCGGCCAGCGCTGCTACAATGTTCAGTAGGATTAGTGGGTAGGAGCGACGGCTGGCAAGATTTTAAACTCAATAACGGCATGACATGGCACTATGCCCAGGCCGGCCCTGGCGAAGTAGCGTTCACTGCGCAATTGTCCTGTACCGGTACGTTGGCCCTGGGGCTTGCCAGCAGCCGTGAAGCCGCCGCCACATTGGTCCTGCAATCGCTGTCGACAGGTTTTGAGACGCTCTGGACAAGGTATTGCCAAGGCTGGCAGCAGTGGCTGGAGACTCTGCACTGGCCACCTGAGTTGGAGGCTTTGCTGGATTCTAAGTCCCTCATACTATTACGGCGTTCGGCAACAGTCATAAAAGTTCACGAAGATCGTACTTTCCCGGGTGCTTTTGTCGCAAGCCTGTCGGTGCCTTGGGGCGAAGCCAGCAACAGTCGGGGTGGCTATCACTTGGTATGGGCGCGCGACTTAGTCGAGACGGCAGGTGCATTGGTGGCACTTGACGATATAGCGGATGCGCAGCGGTGTTTGATTTACCTCATCTCTACCCAGCAGGCCAATGGCCATTGGCTGCAAAACCAGTGGCTGGGCGGCAAGCCTTTCTGGCAAGGTATACAGCTTGATGAAACGGCTTTCCCGGTACTGCTTGCCAGCGCCTTGGCGGAGCGAAATGCACTGGGTGAAGTACGAGTGGGCGACATGGTGCATCGGGCCCTTAGCTTCATAGCGCATGAAGGGCCTATGACTGCCCAGGATCGCTGGGAGGAAAACCCGGGCATCAATACTTTTACCGTCGCGGTAGCCATTGCTGCGCTGGTCGAAGGCAGTCGATTTCTCGCAGGGCTCGAATTAGACTGTGCGCTGATGCTGGCCGATACCTGGAACACGCGCCTGGAAGAGTATACCTGGGCAGCCAATACTACTTTGGCTCAGCAACTTGGAGTACCAGGCTATTACATGCGCAGCGCGCCGAAAGACATATTGATTCATGAAGGAGCCAAGTTTGAACATCTACTGATCAAAAACCGCGGGAATTACCCAGGGGTTGCCGCCGATGAACAGCTCGCTATCGGTTGCTTGCAGCTTGCCCGCTTTGGGCTGCGTGCCGCTGATGACCCTGCCATGGTAAGTAGCGTTCAGGCTATTGACCTGCTGCTCAAGGCCAATACGCCTAACGGTCCGGTGTGGCATCGCTATAACGGCGACGGTTATGGTGAGCATCCGGACGGAGCGCCTTTTGATGGCTGGGGGCAGGGTCGAGGATGGCCGCTTTTAACTGGTGAACGTGGACATCTGGCCTTACTGGCGGGAGAGGATGCACGACCTTATTTGCAGGCTATGGCGCAAATGACTGGTAAAGGCGGGCTGTTGCCAGAACAGGTGTGGGATAGCGTGGCCATCCCTGAGCGTGGCCTGTATCCAGGCCAACCCAGTGGCTCGGCAATGCCGCTGGTATGGGCGCACGCCGAATTCATCAAACTGGCGCTAAGTATAGCAGCAGGCGCACCAGTCGATAGGCCTGCACGTACCTGGGCCCGCTACGGCGGACGCCATCCACAACTTGATTACGCTTTGTGGCAACCACGCCAGCGTGTGAAGCAACTGGTTGCCGGTCAGGAACTGCGCGTGCTGTTGCCCGAAGCTGCACAGGTACACTGGGGTAAGAATGACTGGCAAAACCCGGCGGATATCATCACTGAAGATTGGGGGTTAGGTTACGTTGCACGGCTGCAGACCAAAGAGCTTGCGGCAGGCGAGCACATCGACTTTACCTTCTACTGGCTTGACCGCAAAGTGTGGCAAGGTGAAAATTTCCAGGTTGTCGTTATTACAGGAGATACGCCATGATGTCTTAGGAAACCTATGGAGGAGAAGGAAGTCATTATCCGGTATTACGCATCCCGGCTGCAATTCCAGCAATAGTGACCTGCAAAGCTTGCTGTACCGTATCCTGATGTTCTTTATTGAAGCGTAACCGTCTAAGCATTTCCGCCTGCAGATAATGTAAGGGATCGAGGTAGGGATTTCTTAAATTGATTGCATCCCTAAGCAATGGCTCATTGTCCAGCAAATGCGATTGCCTTTTAATCAGATTGACGCTGTCTTTTAAATTGGATAACTGTTGTCTTAATTGTTTTCCTAAAGGGTGAAGCCGGCTATCGACCAGCAACTTTTCATAATATTCAACCATGTCACTGTCGGTCTTGGCTAAGACCATTTCCACTAGATCGATATGAGTGCGGAAGAAAGGCCAGTGACGATGCATGTCCTGCAAATTTTTCAACATTTGGTCGTTTGCTCCCGCCAGCGCTTGTTCGGTACCTAGCCAGGCGGGAACCATTAATCGAATTTGCATCCAGGCAAAAGTCCAGGGAATGGCTCGTAGTGATTTGATACCTTTATCAGCACCCCGATTGTTAGGCCGACTTCCTAACGCTAGTTGACCGAGTTCTTTGATAGGCGACACTTGTTGAAAATAAATTTCAAATTCTTCGTTATCTTGGGTGAAGTGCCGATAGCTTGTTACCGCTTGGCAGGCAATTGAGGTCATCTGTTTGCGCCAAAGCGGTTTGACCTCTGGAGGCGGTAAGAGCGTTGCCTGAACAACGGCCGATACATACATACTCAGGGTTTGAGTGGTCAGTTTCGAAGTGCCAAATTTAAAACGAATCATTTCACCCTGTTCAGTAACGCGTAAGCGTCCGTTAACAGACCCCGGCGCTTGCGCAAGAATCGCTAAATGAGCCGGTCCCCCGCCGCGTCCAACTGATCCGCCTCGACCGTGAAACAACGTAAATGGCGTAGCATGTTGATGAAATAGTTTCACCAGTTGTTCCTGGGCTTGATACTGCGCCCAAGCTGCAGCTGCTTGACCGGCGTCTTTAGCTGAATCCGAGTAGCCGATCATGACTTGCTGATGATCGCCCATAATGGTCCTGTAATCGGACAACGACAACAACGAGTCGATGCATTGTGAGGCACCGGCAAGATCAACCAGGGTTTCAAACAGCGGTACAACGCTTAGATTAAGGTCGGCGCCAAATTCTTTGAGCAAAAGTTTGACCGCTAACACATCGGAAGGATTTGCCGCCATCGAAATTACATAGGCGCCTAAGTATTCGATTTGCTGTCCGGCGATTACTCGAAAAGTATCGATAACCTCATTGGTGTCAGCCGAGCCTTTCCAGCCGACTGGTAATAGTGGCCGTTTATTTCGCAGTTCCTGAAGTAAAAAAATTTGGCGTTGTTGTTCATCCCAGCTTTTGTAATTGCCCAGCTCTAGATATTGGAGAATTTCCGCCAGAACATCCGTATGTCGCGAGGCTTCTTGTCTGATATCCAGCTTGGACAAGGTTAAGCCAAAACATTGCAGTCGGCGAATGGTATCGAGCAATTCACCATTGGCAATAACACTGAGTCCCTGCTGTTCCAGTGAACGATAACATAATTGCAATGGGGCTAATAGTTCGTGGGTGCAATGATAAATATCGAGGTCAAGGGCTTTGTCGTGATCTATCTTGTATTGGCACCAATCCCGTGTTGCGCGCAGTTTGTCCTTCACCAGTTCCAGTAAAGTTCGATAGGGTTCTTCCGAATCGCCTACCATTGACTTCAGCTCCTCCGAACAAAATTGCATCGATAATTGGGCGATCAAAGTATTAACATCTTTGAGATACATCTTTGCAGCACTACAGCGACCATGAAGAATCACGCGTTCCGTCACGGCAGCCGTAACGTTTGGATTGCCATCCCTGTCCCCGCCCATCCATGAAGAAAGCTGAACTGGAAAGCGGTCTAGGGACAAGTGAGCTCCCGTACATTGTCTTATTGCCTGATCTAAGGAACGGGCAAACCGGGGAATAGCCTGCCAAAAGGAATTTTCAATAACGGCAACTCCCCACTGTGCTTCTTCGATCGGTGTCGGTCTTAGCTTTCTAATCTCATTAGTGTGCCAGACTTCCGTAATCACTTGGCGTAGTGTTCGAGTGATGTCCTCCACCTCATGAACTGATAAATCATTATGATCCAATGCTTCAAGCAATTCGGCAACGACCTCATATTTCCGGATTAAGGTTCTGCGTACTACTTCAGTAGGATGAGCCGTTAACACCAGATCAATCGATAACGCATCAATTGCCGCATAAAGTTCTTGTTGAGTAACACCTCGGCTTAATATTTCTGCCAGACTAGCATCGATTGTGTCCCTAACATCTAAGTTAGAACGTTGGCGCTTAACCGAATCATACTGTTCGGCAATGTTGGCCAGGTTTAAAAACTGGTTAAATGCTTTGACGACCGGCAATAATTCATCATCAGGCAACTGGCGAAGGATTTCGATGAGGGTTTGTTTACTTTGCAATTGTCCATGCCTGGCTTGTAGTGCAAGCGTGCGGATAGTCTCAATTTTATCGAAAAACGTCTCTCCCAAATGCCGTTGAATGGTTTCTCCAAGCAATCGACCCAACAGCCGAATATTATTTCTTAAGGATGTCTGAGTATCACTCATAAGGTAACCTCTGTTATTTGCAATTTAAACCACCATGCTGCTAAGCCTCTGAATTATTGGTTTTTTAGATATTCGGGCATTTTCAAGTCAATTCTTGTTTCAAAGCTCACTTTTGTGAAGGACTCACGGCCTTTTTTACGCCTCGGTGGGCGCTCTTGACCTTGTCATTTTCCAGCAACAATAAGTTGAATACCCGCGTCGTACTTGGTTCGTTGTACTAGTAGACGAATGATAAAGCAATAAGATAGTAATCTTATTGATCGATTTTGACGTTGTTGATTGACAAATATTCGAGGCTGATTGACACTCCATAGTGTGAAATATCGTCAGGACACTGTGCATATTAACCTTGATTGCGAGCACATCCAGACGCAGATATATTCGCAGCTGTCCGTGGCGGGACATTTGACGATTTTCCTGTCGCGCAAGCGCGGCTCGTTCTGGTCGTACTACGCTCCGCGTCAATTTTCTGCTGACAGTGTGCGGAGCGCAACTGGTGGCGACTGTGATAGCGGTTTATGGGGTATTTATGCTCTGGGGTTGAGCAGTGTTCGTTTGGAGTTTTGCGCTGGTCTGATTCCTCGTGAATGATCGTGTGTAACTGCTTGAGTATCGGGTGTTTGATCCAACTGTCACGCTGCTATTGTCCAAGAAACCGATCTGTTTGACACCGCAGATCGCCAAGCAGGCTAGGACCGGGGCGAGGCTGAGCGGTAAATAAACAAACGCGAACAACGTGCTGGCATGGAGGAAAGGGTGAAGATAAAAATCAATTCCACCAATTTCCCACCAACTTCTCTGGAGACATAGCCATGTCCAATAAGCAATCACAACAACGGTATGCAATCGGCATGGTCGGTCTGGGCGTCATGGGGCGCAATCTCGTGCTGAACATGGGTGACCATGGCTTTTCGGTGGTGGGCTATGACAAGGAACCAAGCCAGGTCGAAGCCCTCAGGAAGGAATCGGCCGATCGGGACATCTGCGGGACGGAGAATATAAATGACTTCATTGCCATGCTCCGCCCACCCCGTGCGGTCATCATACTCGTGCCCGCTGGTGCGCCCGTCGATTCGGTCATCAAGGATTTATTGCCGTACTTGGACAAGGGCGATCTCATCATTGATGCTGGCAACTCCTACTTCAAAGACACCGACATGCGTACCCGCCACCTGACGGCAAAAGGCATCCAATTTCTCGGGGTGGGCGTCTCGGGTGGCGCAAAAGGTGCGCGTTACGGACCGAGTATCATGCCAGGTGGGCCGAAAGACGCCTACGAACGAGTCCGCCCCGTCTTTGAAGCTACTGCTGCGAAGGTCAATGGCGATCCGTGCGTGACATACCTCGGTTCAGGTTCGGCCGGCCACTTCGTGAAGATGGTCCACAACGGCATCGAATACGGTATCATGCAATTGATCGCCGAGACCTACGACCTGATGAAACGTGGTTGGGGCTTGAACGATGATGAAATGCATGAGATCTATGCTTTATGGGATAAGGGAGAGCTCAATGGCTATCTGGTGGAGATCACCAGTCATATTTTCTCAAAACAGGATGAGAAAACCGGTAAGCGGCTGATCTCCGAAATCCTTGATGTGGCCAAACAGAAAGGCACCGGCATGTGGACCTCACAAAGTGCAATGGAACTGCAAGTGCCGATCCCAACCATTGACCTGGCGGTCGCGATGCGGGACTTATCCGTGTTTGCGACGGAACGGGAGCTGGCCAGCGTAATTTATCAGCGATCCCAGCGGCGCTTCGTTGGCAACCGTAACCTGTTTCAGGAACAACTTGGCCGCGCTCTTTTTGCCGCGATAATCATCACCTATGCGCAGGGTATGGCACTTTTGGCGGTTGCTTCGGAAAAATACCAGTATCGCCTCGATCTTGAAGCCGTGACGCGGATCTGGCGTGGCGGCTGCATCATCCGTGCTGCGTTGCTGGAAGACATCTGCGCGGCGTTTCGAGCGAAGCACAATCTGCCGAACTTGCTACTGGATCCCAACTTGTCGCGCAAGCTCATGGAGCATCAGGAAGATTTGCGCCAAGTGGTGTGCCAAGCGGCCGAGTTAGGGGTGCCGACTCCGGGGTTGATGGTTTCGTTGGGTTATTTCGACGCTTATCGCAGCATCTGGCTGCCGGCCAATCTCATCCAGGCCCAACGCGATTATTTCGGTGCGCACACCTATGAGCGGAACGATGCCAAGGGTGCCTTCCATACGGACTGGGAAAAGGGAGAAGAAACATGAAAACGAATGTTCAATCGACCCAGCCGTGTCCATTATTTTTGGCGGAGCCGACAACTTGACTTAGCCGAAACTCTTTTCGGCGTCTCCACGCGACGGCGTCAGAAAGTTAATGGTGAAAATCGGCGAAAGGGCGAATTTGGTGGGCATGATGAGAAGAAGAGGGTACTGAGATGCACAATAACTATAAGCGCACGACGTCGGCTGATGCATTGGTGATCTTCGGCGTGACTGGCGACCTCGCCCACAAGATGATCTTTCCGGCACTCTATGCGATGGCCAAGCGTGGCGCCCTCAATGTCCCGGTGGTAGGCGTCGCCTCCTCGAAATGGAACCTGGCGCAAGTACGCCAGCAGGCGACGGACAGTATCAAGCAAGCCGGCAAGATTGATGACCGGAACGCCTTCGACCACCTGCTTTCCAAGCTCCAGTATGTGGGCGGTGATTACAACGACCCAGACACGTTCAAAGCGCTCAAACAGACGCTGGGCGATGCCCGACACCCGGCGCATTATCTTGCGATTCCACCCGCGCTATTCGCGACGGTTATCAAAGGGCTAGGGGCTGTGGGGTTAGCCAATCAGGCGCGTGTCATCGTTGAAAAGCCGTTCGGGCGCAACCTGGCCTCGGCTCGGGAGCTAAACCGCACGGCGCTGTCGGTGTTCGCGGAAGATTCGATCTTCCGCATCGACCACTATCTCGGGAAGGAGGCGATTATGAATATCCTCTATTTCCGTTTTGCCAATTCGTTTCTTGAACCGATCTGGAACCGTAACTGCGTGGCCAGCGTGCAGATTACGCTGTGCGAGGATTTCGGCGTAAAAGGCCGCGGCGCATTTTACGAAAGTGTTGGATGTTTGCGCGACGCCATCCAGAACCACCTGTTCCAGATCGTCGCACTGCTTGCCATGGAACCGCCTGCCTATCAGGGATTTGGCGCCGTCCACAGCGAAAAAGCCAAAGTGTTCCAGGCCATACGGCCTCTGCACCCTGAAGACGTGGTGCGCGGCCAGTACTCAGGCTACCGGAAAGAGCAGGGCGTGGCTAAGGGGTCGGATGTCGAGACGTTCTGCGCCCTGCGGCTTTTTATCGATTCGTGGCGCTGGGAGGGTGTGCCATGGTACCTGCGTTCCGGCAAATGTCTGGCTGCAACAGCAGCCGAGGTTTTGGTGGAGTTAAAGCGGCCACCGCAAAGGCTGTTCGACGATTCGGCGCCGGTGGTCGGTCGGCCCAATTATCTGCGTTTTCGACTCTCTCCCAACTCCGCAGTTGCCATCGCCGCGCGTGTCAAGCGTGCAGGCAAGGAATTCGTCGGCGACCAGCGTGAGCTCTACTTGCTGGATGAACAGCCGGGACAGGAAACACCCTACGAGCGACTTTTGGAAGACGCCATGGCTGGCGACGGAGCGCTCTTTATTCGTGAGGATGCGGTAGAGGCCGCCTGGGCTGTAGTCGATCCAGTGCTTAGTGATCACCACAAGGCTCACCGCTACAAGCCCGGCAGTTGGGGGCCGAAACAAGCTGATGCGCTCATTGCGGCAGATGGAAGTTGGCACAATCCCATACCGGTTGAGAAGACAACATGACAGCAGCAAACGAAGTGGTGTTCCTGCTGGACATTGACAACACCCTGCTCGATAACGACCGCATCGTAGCCGATCTGGGCGACCATCTTGCATATGAATTTGGCGAAGAGAGCCGGGACAGATATTGGAAGATTTTCGAAGCGCTACGTATTGAACTGGGCTATGCGGACTATCTGGGCGCCTTGCAACGCTATCGTGTTGGTGCCATGAATGATCCGCGGTTGCTGCTGATGTCTGCATTTTTAGTGGACTATCCTTTTGCAGAGCGCTTGTACCCTGGCGCGCTCGACGTCATCGCATATCTCCGCCGTTGGGGAACAACGGTGATTCTGTCGGATGGTGACGTGGTGTTCCAGCCGCGCAAGGCACAACGATCGGGATTGTGGGATGCGGTCGAAGGCCGGGTGCTTATCTACCTGCACAAAGAGCAAATGCTAGATGACGTCGAGCAGCGTTACCCGGCTCGACATTACGTCATGGTGGACGACAAGCTGCGCATTCTGGCGGCAATGAAAAAGATCTGGGGAGATCGTCTGACGACCCTATTCCCTCGCCAGGGCCACTACGCGCTCGACCCAGGGAATATCGCCGCCTATCCGCCAGCTGATATAACGATTGAACATATCGGCGACCTGATCGATTACGATTTTTCCACCTTGCTCGGCATCCCCAAAGCCGACAGCACATAATAGGAGCTATCATGAAAGCCACACAACAACTGCACGATCTCGGTCAAAGCCTCTGGCTCGACAACATCACGCGCGGGCTGCTGACGAGCGGTACGCTGGGCCACTATATCAGCGAGCTTTCTTTGACGGGACTGACCTCTAACCCCACGATCTTCGATCAAGCCATCAGGAATGCCGACTTTTACGACGCAGACATTCGTAAGAAAGCACTTGCCGACAAGTCAGGCGAAGCACTCTTTTTCGAGCTGGCATTGGAAGACCTGACCCAGGCAGCCGATCTCTTTCGTCCGGTCCACGACGCCACCGGCGAAGTTGACGGCTGGGTATCGCTGGAGGTGTCGCCCTTATTGGCAGAAACTGGCCGATGCCGGCGCAAGGCCGCAACGCCTGCTGTGGGCCAGTACCGGCACCAAGGATCCAGCAGCCTCAGATACCCTTTACATTCAAGTGCTCGCGGCTCCGGATACCATCAACACCATGCCCGAGAAGACGCTTCTTGCCTTCGCTGAGCACGGTGAAGTGAAAAACGCCTTGCCGGATGATGGCGGTGATGCCGAAATGCTGCTCGCCGAGTTTGCGAGGGCAGGTGTGGACGATACGGCGCTTGCCGGCCAACTCCAGCGAGAGGGCGCGCAATCTTTCGCAAAATCATGGCGCGATCTGATGGACTGCATTGCGTCAAAAAGCGCCGTACTTACGCAGATCCATCCAAATGGAATAAAGCCATGACAATCACAACGCAACTTGACCAGCTGTGCATCAATACCTTGCGCACACTTTCCATCGATGCCGTGCAACAGGCTCAGTCCGGACATCCAGGTACGCCCATGGATGCCGCACCGACGGCCTACTGTTTATGGCAGCGTTTTCTGCGCTACGACCCGGAGGACCCCAACTGGCCGAACCGCGACCGCTTCGTGCTATCGGCCGGTCACGCGTCGATGCTGCTGTATAGCCTGCTTTATCTGTGCGAGGTCAAGGCGATGAACCCAAGCTATAAACAGGTCGGCGGTCTGGCCGTAACGCTCGACGACATCAAGCGTTTTCGCCAGGCTGGCAGCCGGTGTACCGGCCACCCCGAGTACGGATGGACCTCCGGCGTGGAGACCACCACCGGGCCGCTTGGGCAAGGCGCGGCGACCAGCGTCGGCATGGCCATCGCGGAACGCTGGCTGGCGGCCACCTATAACCGTCCCGGTTATGAGCTGTTCGAGCATAAGGTGTATGCCTTGTGCAGCGACGGCGACATGATGGAAGGGATCAGCAGCGAGGCGGCATCCCTGGCAGGCCACCTCCAGCTCGCCAACCTGTGCTGGATTTACGACGATAACCATATCAGCATCGAGGGCTCAACCCGCATCACGTTCACCGAGGATGTGGCGGCGCGCTTTCTCGGCTACGGCTGGAATGTCACGCGCGTAGCCGATGCCAACGATCTGGAGCTATTGACGCGCAGCTATAACACTTTTCTCGATACCCATGATCGTCCCACCCTGCTCATCGTGCAGAGCCACATCGGCTATGGCGCCCCGCACAAACAGGATACGCGAGAAGCTCACGGCGAGCCGCTCGGCGCTGAAGAAGTCCGACTGGCGAAGGAGTTCTATGGCTGGGATCCCGACGCCCAGTTCTATGTGCCTGACGGCGTCCCGGCGCATTTCCGGGAACAACTTGGCCGTCGCGGCGTAACGGCTCATGCCGCCTGGGAGAAACTGTTCGCTGCCTATCGCATACACTACCCGGAGCTCGCCGAGCAGATAGATTGTATGCAGCGCCGTGACTTGCCCGATGGCTGGGATAGCGCTCTACCGACCTTTCCGGCAAATACGAAGGGCATGGCGACGCGTGACTCGTCGGGCAAAGTGCTGAACGCCATCGCCGAAAAGATGCCGTGGCTGCTGGGCGGTGCGGCAGACCTGGAACCGTCAACCAAAACTCACTTAAACTTCGGGTTTGCCGGTGATTTTCAGGCGCCGGGTGAAGCTGGCGATTACCGTGGACGCAATTTCCACTACGGCGTGCGCGAGCACGCGATGTGTGCCATCAGCAACGGACTCAGCCTGTCGAATCTGCGACCTTATACCGCCAGTTTCCTGGTTTTCACCGACTATTGCCGCGGTGCGCTGAGGCTTGGCGCGATGATGGAAATTCCTGTCATCACCATCTGGACGCATGATTCGATCAGCATGGGTGAAGACGGGCCCACTCATCAGCCCGTCGAACAACTCGCATCTTTGCGCGCAATGCCCGGCATGATGGTAGTGCGCCCGGCCGACGCGAACGAGGTGGTCGAGGCCTGGCGGGTAATCATGCAACTTAAGGATCGTCCTGTTTGCCTGGTGTTGACGCGACAGGCGGTGGCGACGCTTGACCGCACCCGATACGCGCCAGCGAGTGGCGTGGCGCGTGGCGCCTACGTGCTCGCCGACGCCCTGAACCATAATCCTGACGTACTGTTGCTGGCGACCGGCAGCGAAGTTGCGCTGTGCATTGCGGCATATGAGCAACTGAAAGCAGAGGGAATCAATGCGCGCGTGATCAGCATGCCGTCGTGGGAACTGTTCGAGAGCCAAAGCCAGGAATATCGCGACAGCGTACTGCCGCCGGAGATAACCGCGCGCGTTGCCGTCGAAGCGGCGTCCAGCTTCGGCTGGGAGCGCTATACCGGCTTCGGTGGAACCATCCTTGGCCTGGATACCTTCGGACTGTCCGCACCGATGAAGGTTGTAGCACAGCACTTCGGGTTCGAGCCTGCTCACGTTGTTGCTGCAGCCAAGGAACAATTGATGCGTCACGTTTTAAGCAGTGAGATGAGGCTGTCCTGAATTTAGTCGGCGGAATTTTTTTAATCGCGCTGTGACTAAAGGTTGTGCTAGTGAAAATGCCTGGGTGCCACGAACGCAAAGGACACATCCGGTTGAATAAAAACCTATAAGCGTAGAGTTAATGGCTGTGCGCAAGCAGATACTACTTATTCCTTCGAGGAGAACACTATGCTTGTGACGTTTACGACCAATGCCTATGCCGACATCACCCTATTCGGGGATGTCGCGCTTTCTTTGCTGAAAATGATGGGACACAGTGCAACCGTGCCCGGTGCGATTCTGGCGGCAGATGTCCCTGCGGCCCTGAGTCGGTTAACAGCCGCTATCAAGGCAGAAAAAGCCTCCTCGCTAGTTGAGGACAAGGATGCGGATGAGCCGATCGTGAGCATGGCTAATCGAGCGCTGCCGCTCATTAATCTTCTTGCTGCCGCAGCAAAGGCAGACTCTGAGGTAATGTGGAAATGAACATAAGTCCTTTGGCGGGGAAGAAAGTGCGGGTGCCTCCTTTGCCCGCATGGATGGCTCCGTTTGGACGACAGACAAAGATGGCATTGTTCCGGCTTTGCTGGCGGCTGAGATCATGGCCCGAATGGGCCGCGATCCCGGCGGAATCTATCGGGAACTCGCTAGCGAGTTCGGTGAGCCTGCCTATGACCGCGTTGAGGCATCGGCCACTGTGGAGCAAAAAGAACTGCTGGCTAAACTCTCACCTGAGCAGGTTAAACTCACCGAGCTGGCGGGCGAAAAAATTCAGACTGTCCTCACCTGCGCGGCGGGCAACGATGCTCCTCTTGGCGGGTTGAAGGTAATTACCGAGAACGGATGGTTTGCGGCACGTCCGTCAGGCACCGAAGACATTTACAAAATATATGCCGAGAGCTTTCTTGGAGAGGTGCATCTACGCCACATTCTGGAGGAAGCTCAGGCCATCGTCAACGACGCTCTTGCGGGAGGGGCGTCGTCGGGAAATGGCTTGAGGACAGAACATGATTGAACCGGAAAACGCACTTGATATCATGCTACCGCCACACGCCATCGCCGACGTTTTAATTGAGTTTATTCCGAAGCCGGCAGACCAGGAGAACCCATGAGCAGCAAGAAATTAACCACTGACGCTGAGTTGGAAATGCTTCAGCTCAAATCATTCAGCTACTTTCTGCATGAGACGAATCCGGACAACGGACTGGTGATCGACAAGACTGAAGCGAATTGGCCTGCCAGTATTGCCGCTACCGGCTTTGCGTTGGCTGCTTATCCGGTGGCTGTCGAGCGCGGTTTTATGTCGCGTGCTGCAGCAGTAGAACGAACGCTGACTACGCTGCGGTTTTTCTGGAACAGTCCGCAAGGTCCCGAACCCGACGCCACCGGCTATAAGGGCTTTTATTATCATTTTCTCGACATGCGGACTGGTCGGCGTGCGTGGCAATGCGAACTGTCAACGGTAGATAGCGCTTTTCTGCTGGCGGGTGCGTTGACGGCGGGAGTGTATTTTGACGCGGATACGGCCAACGAGCATGAAATCCGCACCCTCGCCGACGCGCTCTACTGCCGTGCGGATTGGCAGTGGGCGCAAGACGGCGGTGCAACGGTTACGCACGGCTGGAAGCCCGAAAGCGGATTTCTAAAATACCGATGGGAAGGCTACGATGAGGCGATGTTGCTGTATATTCTGGGGCTGGGCTCGCCCGCTCATCCGCTACCCGGGAACTGCTACGTTGCATGGACTTCGACTTACAGGTGGGAACATTGTTACGGATATGACTATCTTTACGCCGGGCCGCTATTCACGCACCAGCTTTCGCATATCTGGATTGATTTTCGCGGCATTCAGGACGCGTTCATGCGCGTTAAGGGCATCGACTATTTCGAGAACAGCCGCCGCGCCACTTATGTACAGCAAAGGTACGCGATGGACAATCCGCTCAAGTTTGAAGGCTATGGCGGGTGTTGCTGGGGGATCACTGCAAGCGACGGCCCCGGCCCTGACACGATTAAAGTGGGCGGCATCGAGCGCCAATTCTTCGGTTACCTGGGGCGCGGTGTGCCCTACGGACCCGATGACGGCACCCTCGCGCCGTGGGCAGTGGTGGCGTCTCTGCCGTTCGCGCCCGAGATTGTGCTGCCTACATTGGACTATTGCATCCATCAGGTTAAATTAACAACGTCCAACCCCTACGGCTTCAAAGCGACTTTTAACCCGACCCATCCGGTAAAATCCAGCAATCCCTATGGCTGGGTATCACCTTGGCATTACGGACTTAATCAAGGGCCGATTGTTTTGATGATCGAAAACTATCGTACCGGCTTATTGTGGCGATTGATGCGAGCCTGCCCTTACGTCGTCAGCGGCTTACAACGAGCTGGTTTCGGCGGAGGTTGGCTATGAATGACCCTGTACGACTTATGCACTGGTTGAAAATACTCGATAAATCTATAGCAACGAATTCTTAATGATAGGATTTGCAGCGAGCCCGTAGGCATTGAAAACATCTGCGTGTGCGCGATGGCGAACAGACTACCTTGCGAGAAACGGACATAATAATCATTGAGGATAGATCCGTCTGATAGTTGGTTCAGGCGCCGGGTATTTAACCCCCAAGAAGGCGAATCCAATAATCTGCGAAAAGTTTTTGAGTTAGCTGTTAAGACAGTCCAGTTGGGTCCTAAGAAGCTTCTCCGAAACGCCTTGATTAATTTTTGTATGACCCGCGACGGCGAAAATTTAAGCTGGCAACGCCGCGCTTTTTCACCCGAACCTTGGAGAAACATTATGCCAGAAAAACACAACTCAGCCGTTGGGCTCTTTAGCAACCACCAGGATGCCGAGAGTGCAGTCAAGGAATTGCAGCAGTCCGGCTACGATATGAAAAAACTTTCCGTCGTAGGGAAGGACTATCACACCGAAGAAAATGTTATCGGATACTACAACACCGGCGATCGCATGGCAACGTGGGGGAAGTTCGGCCTGTTTTGGGGTTGGATTTGGGGACTCCTTTTCGGCTCCGCATTCTTACTCATCCCGGGGATAGGCCCAGTTATGGTTGGCGGCCCGTTGGTAAGCTGGATACTCGGTGCGCTTGAAACTGCTGTCGTCACCGGTGGCCTCACGGCACTCGGCGGTGCACTTGTAAGCATTGGAATCCCTAAAGACAGTGTCATTCGCTACGAAACTGCGCTGAAGGCTGACAAATTCATTCTCATTGTCCATGGAAGTACACAGGAAGTCGAAAAGGCAAAGGACATCCTGATCCAAAATAAAGCCGAAGAGGCAAACGTGCATTAAGAAATGACTATAACCGTTCATTCTTCAACGCAGCCGTTAACGAAGCGCCCTGCATGGAAAGCATTGCAGGCGCATTATCAACAGATACGCCCTTTACACCTGCGCCAACTGTTTGCGGAGGATCCTTTGCGCGGTGAACGATTCGTGGTCGATGCCTCGGGCATTTACCTGGATTATTCGAAGAACCGTATTACTGATGAAACTATGCGGTTGCTCATAAAGCTTGCTGATGAATGTGGCTTACGCAAGCGAATTAAGGCCATGTTCAATGGCGAAATCATCAACGTGACTGAACAAAGAGCTGCTCTGCACACGGCCTTGCGTGCGCCTGAAGGTGAACTGATAATGCTTGACGGCGCTGACGTGGTGGCTGAAGTCCATGCTGTTCTTGACAGGATGGCCGTCTTTTCAGAGCAGGTTCGCAGTGGTCAATGGCTGGGATACACTGGGAAATGTATTCGCAACATCGTCAATATCGGCATAGGCGGTTCCGATCTTGGCCCGGTGATGGCATACGAAGCACTGCGGCATTACAGTCAGCGCGATCTGACTTTCCGTTTCGTTTCGAATGTAGACGGCACTGATTTCCAGGAAGCTACGCGCGATCTTGATCCCGAAGCAACGCTGTTTATCATCTGTTCGAAGACCTTTACTACACTCGAAACCCTGACCAATGCCCGCGCCGCGCGTAACTGGTGTTTGGATAAGCTCGGTGACGATCATGCCATACGTCAACACTTCGTTGCCGTATCGACTAATGCCGAAGAAGTGACAAAATTCGGCATCAACACCGGCAATATGTTTGGATTCTGGGATTGGGACGGTGGACGCTATTCGATGGATTCGGCGATTGGTCTATCGACCATGATCGCCGTCGGGCCAGACAATTTCCGGGCGATGCTTGCAGGCTTCCATGCGATGGATGAGCATTTTCGCACGGCGCCATTCGAGCGGAACATTCCTGTCATCATGGGCTTGCTTAAGCTCTGGTACAACAACTTTTTCGATACCCAGTCTGTTGCCGTATTTCCTTACAATCAATATCTCAAGCGTTTCCCTGCTTACCTGCAGCAATTGACAATGGAGAGCAACGGCAAGCACGTTACGCTAGACGGTACCTGCGTCGATTATCAAACTTCACCGATCTATTGGGGGGAGCCAGGCACCAATGGTCAGCATTCCTTCTTCCAGTTACTTCACCAGGGGACCCGCCTGATTCCCTGCGACTTTATCGGTTTCTATCAGACTTTAAATCCGCTCGGAGATCAGCATGATCTGCTAATGGCAAATCTGTTCGCGCAGACCGAGGCGCTGGCTTTCGGTAAGACGGAGGCTGAAGTCAGGGCAGAGGGTACCTCTGACCGGTTGGTGCCACACCGCACATTCGAAGGTAATCGTCCGACTAGCATACTTCTTGTTGAACAGTTAACCCCTAAAACGCTCGGTTTGCTAGTCGCGCTTTATGAGCACAGCGTATTTACACAGGGGGAAATCTGGAATATCGATTCATTTGATCAATGGGGTGTCGAGTTAGGCAAAGCATTGGCACAGAAAACCGCTGCCGAACTTAAAAGTGCGGACGAGCCGCAACTCGATCATGACAGTTCAACCAACGCGCTGATTAGGCGTTATCGACAGTTTAAAAGAGGGCAATCATGACTACCGGCTATAACTACCGGTTTCAACCGCTACCGTTCGACCGCCTCTAATGCGGCGGCGACCCTCTTGATGGCGAAAGAACGCGCGCAACAATCCGGTTTTACCCTAAAACGCCTGCCGCTATGTCGCCATTGAATTGTCTATCTCGCCGCTATGTCGCCATTGAATTGTCTATCTCAATGTTGGAGTAGGTGCAAGTTGGGTAATTTTGACTGAACCCCCAAAAGCATTTTGCAACGTAGATAAATATAAAAAAGAGTAAGCGGAAAGACGTTTCCACTACTTTACCTTTGAAGTTAACTGATCGATTACACCATAAGAAGTGATTTTCATGATAGCAATTATGCACGAAACTGCGGGCAGAACACTTGTAGTCAAAGCAACGGAAAGTCTCACTAGCCAAGATTACGAGAAAGTTTTTATTCCGCAACTCAACCAGCTAATAGGTAAGTTTGGAAAAATCAGAGTGGGATTCTATTTAGCCGAAAATTTTACCGGATGGGAACTTGGCGCAGCGTGGGATGATGCCGTCTTTGGTATACAACATCGACATGACTTCGAGAAAGTAGCGGTAGTAAGTGACAAAAAATGGATGGAATGGGCTACAAAAATCGGCTCTTATTTTATAGATGGTCAAATCGCTACCTGTACACCGGCAGAATTTGAGGACGCTGTGACTTGGACAAAACAATAACTGAAATCGATTTATGAGAGAAAGAATGGGCAGAAAGCGTGTGTTAATTGAAAAAACGGCAACAACAAGACAGTGACTGCTGGAGCAATATCCGACGAAACTAAATCGTTTTTAAATTTTATGCAGCAAACTGACGCCGGCGTTGCTATCAGTCAACAGCTATAGAAGAGAAGCTGGATATTTCAACAAAGCAGGCATAATAGAGCCGGGGCCGGTATTTTTAGTCGGCTAAAAGCCAATTAGATATTAAATTAAAAACAAGTGAGGAATATTATGAAAACATCACTTTACGGATTCATCTTTAAGCCGGCTAAGTACCTGATAATGTTTTTTTCATTTCTGAGTTTTGCAATCATGGCCAACGCTGTTGAAACGAACCAACCGCCTGTGCCAGTTGAAGGTCGCTTGGCCGTTACCGGTTCTGTCGTATTAAGCAATCTTATGACCTACTGGACACAGGCATTTTCAGAGCGAAATCCATTAGTCACGGTAACTATCGCTGACCCGGGCGGAACTGCAGGTATTGAAGCATTGATTAACGGCATAGCTGATATAGCACTTACAAGAACCCCAATAAGCAGTAAACAGAAAGAGGCATTTGAAGCTCGTTTCGGTTATGCACCTCATGTGATTCCGTTAATTATGGATGCTGTCGCCGTTTATGTGAATGATGACAATCCCTTAACAAGCATTACTCTTCAAGACCTTGATTCCGTATATTCCAGCACTTACCGATGTGGCAAATCACAACCGATTCAAACATGGGGCGCATTAGGTGTAAAAGGCGCAATGGCACAGCAACCGATCGGCGTCTATGGCTTAACCGTCGCTACAGGAACCAACAGTCTGTTTAGAGAAACTGCTTTATGCGGCGGCGATTTTATTAAAGATTTTCAGGCATTGGCAGGGCCCGCCGCCGTCGTGAATGCACTGATCTCGGATGATACCGGTATAGGATTTTCCAGCAGTTCGATGACCTCGTCAGGTATCCATATGCTGGCGATTGCCCCGCATAAAGATGCTCTTGCAATAGCACCAACCCCAGATGCTATCCGTTCCGGACAATATCCTATAAGTCGCACTTTGGGCATTGCCATTAATCAGCCTAGGAATCAACCACTCTCGCCGGTATTACAAGCCTTTATAAAGTTCGTTCTATCGCCGGAAGGACAAAGCATTGCCACTAAGGCCGGTTATGTATCGTTGCCTTGATTATTGGCATCAAAATTCAGCAAGTTCCAATTAGAGACGCGAATAAACGATTAATTAAATGCTAATTGCATTTGTCGGATACAGTAAGAAAAAATGAATTTGCCGATAGAAATGTTCAAAGATTGTGATTTATATTGGCTTTTAACCAAAGTAAGATTGTTAGATGAAGGGGGAATTCAATGCTAAATATAGAGTTGGATGAAGTAAATGGTATTGCAACTTTGATCCCAAATGGTGCGTTATCAGAAAAAGACTTTATATCTGCTGCAAGTGTAATTGATCCATACATTGAGGAATATGGGAACCTAAAGGGCCTTATAATATATACAAAGACATTTCCTGGCTGGGAATCATTTGGTTCATTAATAAAGCATTTTCAGTTTGTTAAAGAGCACCATAAAAAAGTGTCTCATGTGGCGCTCGTTACGGACTCCGTATTGGGAGATTTCGGTGAAAAAATAGCAGATCATTTTGTATCCGCAGGAATTAAGCACTTTGCATTTGGTGAATTAAATAATGCACAAAACTGGATTTTAAATACTGAATCAAAGTAAATCATCTAACCAATAGTACAGATGCTATTCCCAGGGGGGGGGGGGGGGGGGGGGGGGGAGCGCTGTCTGAGTTGCATATCAAGGGACAGCAACTTAAAGCCGAGGAATTACAATGGGCTGGGCGGCACCTGCAGTCGGTGAAAAAAGGAGCGGTGATCGATGCCTTTCGCCGCGGACTTCTCAGTCGGGCCGTCCAGGAAAAGTTGCTGGCTGATATCGACGAGTATTAGAGCGAACGATTCACCCGGCTTGCTTATTGCGTCGTAACGCTTCATCGGGCCCTGTCAATCAGCGATGGGAGTTGAAGGCAAACTGTGTGTGCTTTCCCTATTTGGGAGACACCCGACCAGCATGAGCGTCATTTTAAATTTTGTCTTGAACACGCCTACTGATCAAGTTAGAGAGTTTCACCAAAGAGATGGAGTATGATTTTCAGGCAAAGTATCTAAAAAAGGGCGAATGTCGTTTTTTGCTATTGGACGTTAAACGACTTTAAGTGCATGGCACAGCTAGGGCACATCCAGGGCACAGGGCCAAAAATGCGGTTTTGGGGCGAATGTCATAATGGCGCGCCCGAGAGGATTCGAACCTCTGGCCTCGGCCTCCGGAGGGCCGCGCTCTATCCAGCTGAGCTACGGGCGCATGATGAAATGTGACTCAATTTTACAACGTTTTGGTCAATCGGTTTTTGACCGTTACCCTGAACCCTCAAAATCGGCTGACTGCTTCCTCCGGAGGACTGCGCTCTATCCAGCTGAGCTACGGGCGCTTAGAGCCGATTATTATAACCAAATCCTGAAATGATTGCGACAACAATGTTTTCAGGGAGAGAAATGATTACGATGTAATTGCTCTTGCTGCAGCAAAAAATGACTTAGCGTTTTCTTTTTTGACTTCAGGATCCAATTGCTTTTTGCTTGCCCATTCGAGATCGCCCTCGGGCAGTTCGCCCAGAAAACGGCTCGGTTCGCATTCCTCGACTTCGCCGTAGCGCTTCCGGTGCGTGCAGTAGCTGAAGGTTAAGGTGCGCTGGGCGCGGGTGATGCCGACGTAGGCGAGGCGGCGTTCTTCTTCGAGATTGCCGGTTTCGAGGCTGTTTTGGTGCGGCAGGATGTTTTCCTCCATGCCGATCAAAAATACATGTGGAAATTCGAGGCCCTTGGCCGCGTGCAGGGTCATCAGGCTGACCTGGTCGCCGGCCTGTTCCTCGCGGTTGCGGTCCAGCATGTCCATCAGCAGGATTTTCGAGACGATCTCTGACAGCTTAGCGTTGCCGCTTTCTTCCTTCTCGGCCATGCGTTTGAGCCAGTCGAGCAGTTCATACACGTTTTTCAGCTTGCGTTCGGCGGCGTCGCGGCTGTTGTTGTTTTCCTGTAGCCATTGCCGGTAGCCGATTTGGTCGATCATTTGTTCGAGCACCGCGAACTGGTCGCCGCGTTCGACCCGGTCGGCCGTATCGACGATCCAGTCGCGGAATTTTTCGAGACGGTGGGCGGCGTTGTCCTGTAGCTTTTGTTTTAGACCGAATTCGCCGCTGGCCGCGAATAGGCTGATATGGCGCTCGTTCGCGTAGGCGCCGAGTTTTTCGAGCGTGGCGGGGCCGATTTCGCGGCGCGGGGTGTTGATGATGCGCAGGTACGCGGCGTCGTCGTCCGGGTTCACCAGCAGGCGCAGGTAGCCCAGGATGTCCTTGATTTCGGTATAAGCGAAGAACGAGGTGCTGCCGCTGATGAAGTAGGGCACGTTCTGTTCGCGGAGGCACCGTTCGAACAAGCGGGACTGATGATTGCCGCGGTACAGGATCGCATAATCGCCGTAGGAGGCGCCGGTTTTGAATTTGTGATGCACGATCTCGGAGACGACCTGCTGCGCCTCGGTCGTCTCGTCCTTGTGGCTGAGCACGCGCAGCGGGTCGCCGTAGCCGAGCTGGCTCCACAGCCGTTTTTCGAACGCATGCGGATTGTTCGCGATCAACTGGTTCGCGACTTTCAAGATGCGGCCGGTCGAGCGGTAGTTCTGTTCGAGCTTGATCACTTGCAGGCGCGGGTAGTCCTTTTGCAATTGCGCGAGATTCTCCGGCTGCGCGCCGCGCCAGGCATAGATCGACTGGTCGTCGTCGCCGACCACGGTAAAGCGGCCGAGATTGCCCGCGAGCAGGCGCACCAATTCGTATTGGGTGGAATTGGTGTCCTGGTACTCGTCGACCAACAGATAGCGGATCTTGTTTTGCCATTTCTCCCGGATCGCTTGATGTTGCTGGAACAACAAGACCGGAATCAGGATCAGGTCATCGAAATCGGCCGCGTTGTAGGCTTTCAGGCTTTGGACATAGTCCGCGTAGAGCAGGGCGGCGTGATGCTGCTCCTGGGTCGCGCGCGAGAGCGCCTGGTCGGGCGTCACGAAGGCATTTTTCCATTGGCCGATCTGCCAGGCGTAGCGGTCGCACTGGTCGGGATCGAAGCTTTTGGAACTATGTGCGATCAAATTGCGCAGCAGGGTTAGCTTGTCCTGTTCGTCGAACAGGGTCAGGCCGGATTTGTAGCCGAGCGTTTTCGACTCGGCGCGCAGGATGTCGAGTCCCAAGGAATGAAAGGTCGAGACGCGCAGGCCCCGCAATTGCGTATCGTCGAGCAATTTGGACACGCGCGTCTTCATTTCGCGCGCGGCTTTGTTCGTAAAGGTCACCGCGGCGATATGGCGCGCGGGCGTGCCCTGTTTGATCAGATAGGCGATCTTTTCGGTAATCACGCGGGTCTTGCCGCTGCCGGCGCCGGCCAGCACCAGTAACGGGTGGTCGATGGCCTTGACGGCGGCTTGTTGTTGCGGGTTCAGTTTGGTCATGGATCAGTGGATTTGTTACTTTCCCGGCAGCTCGCCAACGCCTGGAACGTCTGGGCGGGTCGGGCCGACATTGTAGTGGTTCGGGTGGAGGGAAAAAAGCCTGGGGCCTAAAAAATCCGAAATTGCCTTCGGACCGGACGGTTCGAGGGGCCGGAGATTTAAAACTCGCTCCGCGGTTCTTCCCATTCTACGCCGAATTCTTTATTATCTGTTCGGTACTCTTATTAAGAGCCGTCTAAGCCTAACCCTTTCAAGTTTTCTCCCCTTAAACTCGTGTTGCCAGTTGCAAGCCATCAGAGCCATGCTGAATCTATTGATAGTCGAAAGCGGAATCGATAATACCGCGCTGGAAAATGCACTGGCTGACGATAACGTCGAAACGGTCAAAGTTCAATACGCTCCGTCATTCATCGCGCAGGTCAAGGATATGCGGCCTGATGCGATCATTTTCAATCTCGAGACGCCTTCTGACGAGCTCTTGGCGGACCTCTTCATGCTAAACCGGCAATGTCCGTTACCGGTGATCATGTTTGCTACCGACGGCAGCAGTGCAACGATCCATAAGGCGATGCAAGCCGAGGTCAGCGCGTTTGAGGTGAATGGTCTGGATGCCGATCGCCTCCACGGCATCATTCACGTAGCCCTGGCCCGCTTCAAGCATCAACAGGTGCTCAAAAACGCACTGCAGGAAGCGAGAACCCAACTCGAAGACAGAAAACAAATAGACCGCGCGAAAGCCATTTTGATCAATACGCAAAACTTTACCGAAAACGAAGCCTACCATACCCTGAGAAAGCTGGCGATGGATCGGAATATTACGTTAGGTCAGATGGCCAGAAACGTCATTGCGATGGCGGAATTGCTGAAATAGAACGCTGACTTTTAATGAGCCGCCATGAAAACGTTTATCAAAGTGATTGAAATCTGGATTCCCGATAAAGAACGCACCCAACTGGAGTTCGGTTCGGGCCTGTATGGCGGCTTAACCGAGTTTAAGCACGCTAGCGAAAAGCAGCATTTTGCCTATGATGAAGGCTTGCCGGGAAAAGCCTGGGCGGCGCGGCACCCCATCGTGCTGAGCCGATTCGAACAGTCCTACTTTAAACGGACTTCCGCGGCACAAAAAGCCGGGCTGACCTGCGGCATTGCGATACCGATCTTTTCGGGTGATTTTTTATTGGCGGTCGTGGTGTTTCTCTGCGGGGACGATCAGGAGCAGGCAGGAGCGATCGAGGTCTGGAACAATGAAGGGGCCACCGATCATGCGCTGCATGTGCTGGATGGTTATTACGGCTCTCTGACGCAATTTGAAACACAGTCCAGACAGATCGGCCTGCCGAAAGGCCAGGGCATTCCCGGTAGGTCATGGGAGACGGCGATGCCGGTCCTGGTCGAGGATATCGGCAAGGCTACCGAGTATGTCCGCTCCGGCGACGCGCTGAAAGCAGGGATTTCGACGGTTCTCGGGATTCCGTTTGTAAATGGCGATGAGCGGGCTTACGTCATCACTTTTCTTTCCGCGAAATCGACGCCGATTGCGAAGCGTATCCAGATTTGGATGCCCGACGCTGAAGGTAGGCAACTGGTCTGCCGGCAAAGCCATAGCAAAAACAGCAATAACCTCGCGGAAATCTTCGAAACGCTGACGGTCAACAAAGGCGACGGCGCCCTGGGCCGGGTCTGGCTGACCGGCATGCCCTTGATTACCGGAAATCAGGATGAGTCATATAATGAGGAACTGGATGACCTTAGCCGCATGCTGGCGATTCCAGTGATCGAACAAGGCCGATTGAAGGCGATCGTAACGTTTTTGTTTTAGGAACTATCCTGTCCAAAATCTCTGTGCTTAGGCCTAGATGCGCCTGAGCGTTCTCCGATAATCTCCGCAAAGCCAGCCTTTTGTGGCTTGAAAACAACCTTGTATTAGTTTGGTGCAAAACCGCATCATTAGTGCTCGCTGATAGGGCGGTGAATTTGTTCCTGTTTGCCCGATTTCTCCGGTAAGTCAGGAAAACTAGGCGGCTAATTTATCAAATATATGATTTGCAAATAAAAATATCACAGATAAGTCTTCGATCGGTGTTGGCATAAATTATGCTAAAACTAAACTGAAGACTCTAACGGTGGGGTCAAAATTTTGTGCTCAAAGGTGAGCGATCTGACAAAGGCGTCAGTTACAGCGGATGCGGCATTGCCGGCGTCCAGATGGAAAGACGTTTTTTGGCCTTAAAATTTACCCCAAGACGAATTTTATGAAACACGGAAAATTTACCTTAACAAAATTAGCCGCCACTTTATCCAAGGCAGCGGTTGCTACGACAATCATCTTCAGTACTTCGGTCTTCGCGGTGACCGAGAATTTGGAAACCGAAACCGTCAAGCTCGGCTTCATCAAACTGACCGATATGGCGCCGCTCGCGGTCGCGTTCGAAAAAGGCTTTTTCGAGGACGAAGGCTTATCCGTGCAAGTGGAAGCGCAAGCGAACTGGAAAGTCGTGCTGGACCGCGTACTGAGCGGCGAACTCGACGGTGCGCATATGTTGGTGTCGCTGCCTTTCGGCGCGGCAATCGGTTATGGCACCAAGGGCGACATTATCAGCGCCTTGACGCTGTCTTCGAACGGCGTTGCGATCTCCGTATCGAATGATGTCTGGAAAGAGATGAAACCGCAGGTGCCGGTCAAGGACGGCAAACCGGTGCATCCGATCAAGGCGGACACGCTGAAGCCGGTACTGGAAAAATATAAAGCGGCCGGCAAACCCTTTAACATGGCGATGACCTTTCCGGTTGGCCCTCACAACTTTAAACTGCGTTACTGGCTGGCGGCCGGCGGCATCAATCCCGGCTACTATTCACCCCCTCAGGATACGTCTGGGCAGATCAATGCCGACGCGCTGCTGTCAGTAACACCGCCGCCGCAAATGCCGGCCACTCTGGATGCCGGTACGATCGTCGGCTTCTGCGTCGGCGAGCCCTGGAACCAACAAGTCGTATTCAAGGGCATCGGGGTGCCGGTGATCGGTGATGTTGAATTAATGAAGAACAGCACCGACAAAATTTTCGGCGTGAATAAAGCCTGGGCCGAGAAACACCCGAATACACACAAGGCGCTGATCAAGGCCTTGATTCGCGCAACGATGTGGCTGGATGCGGAAAACAACAAAAACCGGAAGGAAGCGATCGAAATGCTGTCGCAGAGCCAGTATGTCGGCGCCGATTTCGATGTCATTGCGAACAGCATGAACGGCACCTTCGAATATGAAAAGGGCGACAAGCGTTCACTGCCAGACTTCAACGTGTTCTTCCGTTATTACAGCTCCTACCCTTTTTACAGCGATGCGGTTTGGAACCTGACCCAGATGCGCCGTTGGGGTCAAATCAACGAAGAAAAGCCGGATTCCTGGTATATGGAAGTCGCCAAGAAGGTTTACCGTCCCGACATCTATAAGGCGGCGGCGAAAGAGTTGATCGCCGAAGGCAAGGCCAAGGCCAGCGACTTTCCGAGCGACAGCGAGACCGGCATCAAACCGCCGAGCGCGGACTTTATCGACGGCATCGCCTTCGATGCGACCAAGCCGAATGATTATCTGACCAAATTCCCGATTGGTCTGAAAGGCAAGCAAAAGGTGGCCGGCGGCAAAGTCGTCGAGAAGTGATCTGACCGCTTGATTTGAAAGATTTACCCATGTTGTTCTAGATGTGCCTCTGATGTGTACAACGGATGTCGACTGCGTGCAAGGACGCACATTTTTTTCGGCACAACTCTCCCTAGACCCTTTTTTAAGGCACCCCGGCAGCGGGCGTGATGCAGCGGATTATGAATAATAAACTGATCAAATTTTTGAATATCACCGGCTTGACCTGGTTTATCCCGATCGTCAAAATCGCGGCCGGCGAGAATCCGGTGCCGCAGTTACGGCAGTTATGGTTGATGATCGGCGTGCCGTTCATCGCTTTTCTGTTCTTTCTCGGGTTGTGGAGTTTTTCGGCGGCCCGCGTGAATACCAGTCTCGGCGCGATTCCGGGGCCGGTCTCGGTCTGGCATGAGGCCGGCGGGTTGGTCGACGAGCATTATGCGCAGCGCGAAAAAGAGCGCCAGTATTACGCACGTCAGCAGGAGCGGATCACGCAGGCGGCGGCTGAGCATCCCGACCAGCCGCCGCCGAAGGTGCGCCCGTTCAACGGCAAGGGCACCTATCTGGATCAGATCGGCACCAGCCTTTTCACCGTGTTCACCGGCTTCTTCCTGGCGACCCTGGTCGCGGTGCCGCTCGGCCTCTTATGCGGGATGAGCCCTACGATCAATACCGCGATCAATCCGTTGATCCAGATCTTCAAGCCGGTCTCGCCCCTGGCCTGGTTACCTATCGTGACTTTGGTCGTTAGTGCTTTGTATGTGACCGATAACGATTCCTGGTTCGAAAAATCGTTCCTGACCTCCGCGATCACGGTCACGCTGTGTTCGCTTTGGCCGACGCTGATCAATACCGCGGTCGGCGTGTCGTCGATCGACAAGGACCTGGTCAATGTCGGCAAGGTGCTGCGGCTGAACTGGAGCACGCAGATCAACAAGATCATCCTGCCGTCCGCGATTCCGTTCATCTTTACCGGCATGCGGCTGTCCTTGGGGGTCGGCTGGATGGTGCTGATCGCGGCCGAGATGCTCGCGCAGAACCCGGGCCTCGGCAAATTCGTCTGGGATGAATTCCAAAACGGCAGTTCGAACTCGCTGGGCCGGATCATGGTCGCGGTGTTCACGATCGGGATCATCGGCTTCATCCTCGATAGGATCATGCAGTCGCTGCAAAATGTCTTCTCGTTCGGACGCTAAGGGGAGGGCGGCATGAATACAGCTAATGCAAAACCGAGTCCTAGCGGCATCGCCTCTTACCCGAAGGATAACGTGGTGGAACTTCCGATGAAAACCCAGGCATCGTCACCCAAAGAGATGAAAGAACCGGCGGCCAAGACGCTGCTCGCGTTGAAAGACGTCTGCAAATCCTACGGCGAAGGCGCGCAGAAGACCTCGATCTTGAAGGACATCAATCTGACGATCCGGGAAGGCGAGTTTATCGCGATCGTCGGCTTTTCGGGCAGCGGCAAAACCACGTTGGTGTCGATCATCGCCGGATTGTGCGGAGTCGACAGCGGCGAGGTGATGAAGCAGGGCAAGCCCATCGTAGCGCCGGGGCCTGACCGCGGCGTGGTGTTTCAAAATTACTCGTTGATGCCTTGGCTGACGGTCTATCAGAACGTCGCGTTGGCGGTCGATCAGATCTTCAAGGAGTGGACGCCCGCACAGCGCAAGGCGCACACCGAGAAATATGTGCGCATGGTCAATCTCGGCGCCGCGATGGACAAGAAACCGGCCGAGCTCTCGGGCGGCATGCGGCAAAGGGTCAATGTCGCACGGGCCCTGGCCGCGAATCCGGATATCTTGCTGCTCGACGAGCCGCTCAGCGCGCTCGATGCGTTGACGCGCGGCAATCTTCAGGACGAAATCCTGCAAATTTGGGGTCAGGACAAGAAAACGATGATCCTGATCACGAACGATGTCGATGAGGCGATCTACATGGCCGACCGGGTGATTCCATTGAATCCGGGGCCGGAGGCGACTTTCGGGCCGGGTTTCAAGGTCGACCTCGAACGTCCGCGTGACCGGACCGCGTTGAACCATAACGAGGAATTCAAGCGCCTGCGCGCCGACATCACTCGCTATCTGATGCAGGTCGGCATCGAAAAAAACCAGCAGGGCGGTCAAGACCGGTTGGTGCTGCCGAACGTTCGGCCGAACACCAGCAACGACTGGCAATCGGATGCGTCCGCGCTGAAGCCGGCGCAGGAGGATCTCGGGCGGCCGCGTTATCTGGAATTCTCGCAGGTGTCGAAAATCTATCCGACCCCGGACGGCAACGGCACGGTCAAGGTGGTCGACGGCTTCGACATGAAGCTGAAAAAGGGCGAGTTCATCTCGATCATCGGGCACTCCGGCTGCGGCAAATCGACCGTGTTGTCGATGACCGCCGGGCTGAACGAGATTTCGGACGGCGGCATCATCCTGGATAACCGGGAGATCTATGCCGCCGGTCCCGATCGGGGGGTCGTGTTTCAGGCGCCGAGTCTGTTTCCCTGGCTGACCGCGTTCGAAAACGTGACCCTCGGCGTCGACAAGGTGTATCCGCATGCGACGCAAGCAGAGCGCGACGATATCGTCGAATACTATCTGACCCGAGTCGGACTCGGCGATGCGCTGCATAAAAAGACCGCCGACATGTCGAACGGCATGCGCCAGCGGGTCGGCATCGCTAGGGCGTTTGCATTGTCGCCCAAACTGCTGCTGCTCGATGAGCCTTTCGGCATGCTGGACTCTTTAACGCGCTGGGAACTGCAAGAAGTGTTGATGGAAGTTTGGGAACGGACGCACGTGACCGCGATCGTCGTGACCCACGATGTCGATGAAGCGATTTTATTGGCCGACCGGGTGGTGATGATGACCAACGGCCCGCACGCCAAAATCGGCAAGATTCAGGACATCGACCTGCCGAGACCGCGCAGCCGCAAGGCCTTGCTGGCCCATCCGGATTATTACCGCTACCGGGAAAGCCTGCTGACCTTCCTTTCAGAATGCGATCACACGCACTAATGCAGACCCATCACAGAAAATCAGGGGGAATCATGTCACATCCAACAGGAAAAATTACCTTTTTGTCGCTATCGTTACTGAGCGGATCTGCTGGCGCGGACGTGACTCAGGAAATCGAGGATGCGCTGAATTTTTATCATTACGGCAATAAGGGAGCGATCAAGGCGGATATCAATTACCGCTGGGAAAACGTCGATCAGGATAAGGGCGGCACGCCGAACCCCAAAACGGCCAACGCGAATACGGCGAGATTCCGCTTGGGGGCTTTGTCACCGAAGCTTTATGACATCCAAGGTTATGCCGAGTTCGAAGGGCTTTGGGCGATGCAGGAGGATTACAACAGCACCCGGAACAAAAACACGCCCTATTCCATCATCGCCGACCCCGAGAAAACCGAACTGAACCAGTTGTGGATCGCTTACAGCGGAATTCCCGATACGATCATCAAGGGCGGCCGGCAACGGATCAAGCTCGACGACGACCGCTACATCGGCAACGTCGGCTGGCGGCAGCTGGAAACAACCTACGATTCGATTCTGGTGACGCATAACAACCAGCAGCTTTTCGGGCTCACGATCAATGCCGGTTATATCGGCAATGTGCAAACCTTTACCTCAACGACCGAGAATATCGAAGCGCCGATCCTGAATATCAATTACAAGGTCGGCGATTACGGCAATCTGGTCGCCTACGGCTATTGGCTGGACTACCAGGATGTGAATCCCGGGCCTGCGGCGGGGCGAAATTTATTCCTGGAAAAATCCAATCAGACCTATGGCATTCGCTTCAACGGCGCGTCGCCGAAGATCATGGACACGGTCAATCTGCTGTATACCGCCGAATGGGCCGACCAGAAGGATTACGGGCACGGACCGACCAAGTATGAAGCCGACCGCTTCAACTTCATGGGCGGCGTCAAGGCGTTCAATGTCAGCGTGATGGGGGCCTGGGAGCAGTTGAACGGCTATGGCGCGAACAAAACCTTCGATACGCCGCTCGGCACGAACCATGCATTCCAGGGCTGGGCGGATATCTTTCTGGTCACGCCGAACAACGGGATTCGCGATTTGTTCGGCACCATTATGGTCGAGTTTCCGCGTTACCAAACGACGATTACCGGCGTCTATCATGACTTCAGCGACGATACCGGAAAAATGGCCTATGGCAAGGAATGGGATTTCATGGTCGTGAAGAAATTCGGCAAGCATTATTCGTTGTTGGCAAAATACGCTAATTACAATGCCGATAGCGGGCTTTCGACCCCGATCAATACCGATACCCAGAAAATCTGGTTTCAAGCGAACGTCAGTTTTTAATCGCTAAACGGTTGCGTCCGGTCATTTTCACTGTTGAGATGACCGGATCGCCGCTGCGGCCGGACTCGAATTCTGTGTTACACTGTGCGTAATCCATAGGATGTAACCCCGAGATTTTCCCGCCGGCCCGATGCCCGAATTACCCGAAGTCGAAACCACCCGCCGCGGCATCGCGCCCGTGATCCAGGGCCTCCATATCCAGCAAGTCATCGTGCGCCAGCCGCGTCTGCGCTGGCCCGTGCCCGAGACTCTTTCTGAATCGCTCAAAGGGCAAAGCATCCGATCGGTCGACCGGCGCGCCAAATATCTGCTGCTGAGCACGGAGCAGGGCACTTTAATCGTGCATCTGGGCATGTCGGGCAGTCTGAGAATCCTGACGGCAGGCCAGGCGCATGGCAAGCATGACCATGTCGATCTGCTTTTTACCGACCGAACGCTGTTGCGCTTCAACGATCCCCGCCGTTTCGGCGCGGTCTTGTGGACCGCCGAACCGGTTTTCGGACATCCCTTGCTGAAAGATTTGGGGCCGGAGCCCTTGAGCGCCGATTTCGATGGCGCGCAGCTGCATGCGCTGGCGCAAAACCGCAAGACGCCGATCAAATCCTTCATCATGGACAGCCATGTCGTGGTCGGCGTCGGCAATATCTATGCGAACGAAGCCCTGTTCAGGGCCGGCATTTTGCCGACCCGGCACGCCGGTAAAATTTCGCTGGCGCGTTATCAACGGTTGGCCGAATGTATACGCCTCGTGCTAGAGGAAGCGATCCGACAGGGCGGCACGACCTTGCGCGACTTTGTGAACGAGGCCGGAAGGCCCGGTTATTTCCAGCAGCAACTGAAGGTTTATGGCCGCGGAGGGCTGCCTTGCCCTGTGTGCGGCGAGTCTCTGGCCGAAATCCGCTTGTCCGGACGTTCGACCGTATTCTGTAAACATTGCCAACGATAGTCTAAACTGAACCGATCGAATGGCCTGACAGTTCGACTCGGTGTGATACAATACTGCCGATTTATGATCGGTTTCACAGGTTTTGCCCGCTAAAACCCGCTATTCTGGGTTATTCTGAACTATCTGTTTTGACTAAAATCTGACTTTTAGTCATAGAATCCATAAATTTTTTATTTTTCGCGAATTAATGTAATGAGAATTCGAGCTCTTAATGCTTTATTGACTTTTGGTTTACTGGCGTCCGGTTCGGCGTTGGCGACAACATACGACCTGCCGGCTAATGGCGATGCGGTCGTGATGGAATACGTGCAGCCCGAAGCGGTTATCCATGCGGAAGAGGATGAAACCTTGCTGGACGTGGCTTTGCGTTACCGATTGGGGCAAGCGGAAATCGTCCGCCTGAATCAAAAGGTTGATCGCTGGCATGTCAAAAAAGGGGAACTCGTTCGCCTGGCCAACCGGCGCATTCTGCCGGATACGCCGCACGAAGGCATTACGCTGAATCTGTCAGAATACCGGATGTATTATTACCCGGCGGGTGGGCGGCAAGTGATGTCGTTTGCGCACGGCATCGGCCGGCAGGACTGGAAGACGCCGCTCGGGAAAACCAAAATTATCAAAAAAGTGAAGGATCCCAGTTGGCATCCGCCGGAGTCGATCCGGCGCGAACATGCCGCGATGGGCGATCCGCTGCCCGAAGTCGTGCCGCCCGGGCCGCACAATCCGCTCGGCGCCTATGCTTTGTACCTGAATCTGCCCGGAGACTACCGGATTCACGGCACCGACATCGACAAGATTTATGGCATCGGCATGCAGATCACGCACGGCTGTGTGCGGATGTATCCTGCAGATATTGAAACGCTATACAGTCAGGCGGGGGTCGGCACGTCGGTTTATATCGTCAAGCAGCCGATCAAGGTCGGCTGGCTCGATAATACCTTGTACATCGAGGCGCACCCCGATCTCGAAGGCGAGGAGATGGGGCAGGATCAGCGTTATGCGGTCGCGCTCGATTTGATCAGGAAGGCAACTGGGGAGGAAATGCCCGATTTCGATCAAAAAGCCCTGAATCAGGCCTTGCATGTGTTGGACGGCGAACCGACGCCGATTTATGAAAGACTGCCGTCTTTGGAACAGGAACAACCGCCGGCAGCAATGCCGAGAGAAGCCGGCCAGGCTTCGCCGGGCGGCTATTATCGCGGTTCCTGAATACAATAAAAAACGCCGGCTTTTTGGGGTCGGCGTGATTCTTGATCTCTCTATGGCCCGGTTGATTCGCTTTTCAATTCGCGCGATAACAGGTTCTGCACCGCGGCGACCGGGGATAAGCCTTCGTATAACACCTTAAAAGTCTGCTCGGTAATCGGCATGTCGATTCCGTGCTTTTTGGCGAGCTGGTAGGTCTCCCTGGCGGCGAGCACGCCTTCGACTTCCTGGCCTATCTCGCGCATCGCCGGTTCCAACGCTTGCCCGCGTCCGAGCGCGATGCCCAGGCGCCGGTTTCTGGACTGGTTATCGGTGCAGGTCAGGATCAGATCGCCGAGTCCTGCCAGGCCCATGAAGGTTTCCTGGTGTCCGCCGAGACGCAGGCCGAGCCGGATGATTTCGGTCAGTCCGCGGGTAATCAGAGCCGCCCGGGTGTTGGCGCCGAAGCCGAGTCCGTCCGCGATGCCCGCCGCGATCGCCATCACGTTTTTGACCGCGCCGCCGACTTCCACGCCGACGATGTCGGTACTGGTATAAGTCCGGAAGCGGTTGCTGTGAAAGAGATGCGTCAACTCATTCGAGAAACTATCCTGGGGAGAGGCGATCGTAATCGCGGTCGGCAATTCGGCGGCGACCTCATGCGCGAAGGTCGGGCCCGACAGCACGGCGACCTGCGTCTCTGCCGAGAACAGAGACGTCACCAGTTCGTGCAGCAAGGAGCCGTCGTCGGGGTTGAAGCCCTTGGTCGCCCAGGCAATCTTGATGTTGTGCGCCGCAAACGGCTTTAATTGCGCTAGCGTCGCCTTAAAGGCGTGGCTCGGCACCGCGATCAATAACAGATCGGAGAAACCGCCAACCTCGCGTAAGTCGGCCGTGACCGACAAATTGGCCGGGAATGCGGCGCCGGGCAGGTAGTGTTTGTTTTCCCTGTCGCCGGCAAGCACCTCCATATGCTGTTGATGATGCCCCCAGAGCAACACCTCGCAGCCGGTTCTCGCGGCCTGGATCGCCAGCGCGGTTCCCCAGGAACCTGCGCCCAGAATGCCGATTTTTCTTGCCGTCATCGCTTAGTTCAGGCTTTCCTTCGCGGGGGCCGGGGTTTGTACCTGTTGTAAGTGCGATGCATACAGGGCGTCAAAATTGACCGGGGCCAATAAAAGCTGTGGAAAGCCGCCTTTGGCGACCAGGTCGGATACGACTTCGCGAGCGTATGGAAACAGCACGTTCGGGCAGAAGCTGCCGACCATCGGCCCCAATTCCTGCTCGGTGAAACCGGCGATCGTAAAGATGCCGGCCTGGTTCACTTCGACCAGATAGGCGGTGGCGGTGGCGATTTTGACCGTGATCGTCGTGGTCAGCACGATCTCGTACAGGTTTTCATCGATCGTCTCGACGCGAGTGCTCAGGTTGAAATCGACAACCGGTTCCCATTTCTCCATGAAGATTTTCGGCGAGTTCGGAGTCTCAAAAGACAGGTCTTTTGTGTAAATTTTTTGAATCGCGAATTGTTTTTCGACGTTTTGTTGTTCTTCTGCCATGATAGCTTTTAATGAAAGGTGGATTGTTTTGACGATTATGCGCCGCCTTGATGGCGGTGCGTTAAAAGACAACGTTCAAAAACGCGGCTTACGGTTGATCCGTAATGTGCATTTTACCGGGAGTCGACGCGGTGATTTTAAGTCCGGGCAACTTGCCTAGGATTGCGCTTTTTGCTTGCGGCGAGTGGCTATCGGCAGTTTGTAGTCTTCGGTCCAGGCGTTCATGCCGCCGGTGATCACGAAAATTTGCTCGTAGCCCGTCTTGGCCAGGGTTTTGGCGGCGCTCAGGGAGCGGGTGCCGTTTTGGCAGACGACCAGTATCGGCGCTTTTTTGTCGCGGGTGAGTTTGGGTAATTGCTCGCTCAGTTTGCCGAGAGGCGCATTGATTGCGTTTTCAATGTGGCCTTCCACGTATTCCGTCGGTTCGCGGACATCGATGATGTTGATGTCGCTTTCGTTCATCTTCGCGACCGCGTGCATCGGCGTGATCGGGTTGAATTTTTTGAAAGCAGTATCGAAAAATTCCTGAATCAACAAATAGGTGACGACCGCCAGGGCGAGCGAATAAACGTAGTGATTAAAAATAAATTCAAAAAGACGTTGCATGGATGGGTAGTTGGTTGAAACAAATGAAAGGTAAACGGGTGAATCAGTGCCGCGTGCAGAAGACTTCGCGCATCATGTTGATCAGTTGCAGTGTCCGGTTGTCGTCGATGTAGTAGTAGACCCGGTTGGCTTCTTTTTTGGAGCCCAGGATGTTTTTTTCACGAAGGATTGCCAGATGCTGCGAGATGTTGCTTTGCGAAGTGCCGACCTGGTCGACTATGTCCTGCACGCTGACCGAATTGGTGCCCAAGACGCACAATATTTTCAGCCGCAAAGGATGTGACATCGCCTTGATACAGCGTGCGGCCCGATTGATATCGTTATCGTCGTATGCCGTGGGTTTGTTAAGCGTATCCATAAATCCGACCTTCAGAAGGTTCTTGTTGCTATTAGAAAAAAGGCGGCTGCAATGAATTATTTTTACACAAGAACTGCCAACGTGTATTAATATAATGGACACTTTGTAGCCTTGTTTTGCGTAATACTTACGCATGAAAGCCTAGTAAGCGGCACTATGATACATTAGTTTCAGCTTTAGAGGGTAATGGATTTGAAACAATCCTACCCCAGTGCAGCCTACCGGGCCGATGGCGGCGCGAATCTCGATTTTTGTGTTTGTGACGGGAGAAATTTTGAAGATGTTGAATCGGCCAAAGCCCTTAGTTTTGTTAATTCTTGACGGCTTTGGGTACTCGCTCGAAAAGGAATATAACGCCATGGACATTCCGCAGTCGGTGGAAATGACGGGTAGATCCTTGCTGGCCGCCCACTAAGCGAGAGATGCGGACAAGGATTGTAACCTGCATCGTTTTGGGGGTGCTGGCGAAGGAATGCGCTGCCGAAGAGGTCACGCTCAAGGGGGACTTGGGCGTGGTCCGATCCGGCATCGCGGTGGTCAAGAAAAAAATACAAGCGATGCTGCTGCAAAAGGAAGCGGTGGCGGATCAACTCGCCGATATCGAAAACCGCTATGGCGAAAGCGCGGCGACGTTGAAAAGGCTGCAAGACGACATCGTGCAAAATCGCCGCCAGATGAAACTGATCCACCAAGACATTGTGCTGCAGAAGGATGAGATCGCCTTGCATCATAAGGCGCTGGCGGCGCAGTTGCGCGCCGACTTCGTAATGAGCCGGACCGGAAAATTGAAGTTGATTCTGAACCATCAGGATCTGGCGAAGGCGAGCCGGATGGTGGTCTATCATGATTATTTGCGCCGGCAGCGGCTGAAGAAGCTGGCGGTCATGCAAAAGTCGGTCGCCGGGCTCGCCGAGCTGGAAAGCCGGCAGCGGGAAGAAGCGATGCTGATGCAGCACGATGTCGAGAAGAACCGCCTCGAGCAAAGCTCGCTCGAACTGTTGCGGAACGAAAGAAACAAACTGCTCGCCGAAATCGAGCAGGACTATTCGTCCGGCGAACAGCAGCTCAATCGCCTGAAAGAGAGCGAGAATGAACTGAAGGAACTGATTGATACGCAGGCGAAATGGGAGAATCAGCCGGCGGACGATCAGGGGGCGGAAACTCTTGCTACGAATGAGCAGTCTCAGTCGGAAAAGCGGGACGCGGCCAAGGTCGATTTCGAGCGGCTCAAGGGACAATTGCCGTGGCCGGTTTCAGAAAAGGCGGCTTCCAAAGGGATGCAGAGCCTCTGGGACGGCATCCTGATCGAGGCGCCGGAAGGCGCGGAAGTGCGCGCGGTGACTCGCGGCAAGGTCGTTTATTCGCAATGGCTGTCCGGTTACGGCTTATTGATGATCCTTGATCACGGCAACGGCTTCATGACCTTGTATGGTTTTAATCAGAGCCTCTATAAAAAGGTCGATGACTGGGTCGAGGCGGGAGAGGTGATCGCGGGCGCGGGGCAAAGCGGCGGGCGGTCGCAGTCGGGTTTATATTTTGGCATTCGCAGGAATGGCAAGCCGGTTGACCCTTTGGCATGGTATCCGGGATAAGCCATGAAAAAAGTTAGCCAGGCAATGGAAACATATTTAGGAATCGAGCAGTTGGGGTAGCAATGCGCATGCAGAAAAAAAAGACATTTTTTATCTTGTCCTTAGGGATCATGTTGGGGGTATTCATCAGCATCGGCGGCAGTGTGCTGGCCGAGCTGAACAAGCCCAACACCGAGAGTGAAACGGAGGCTCTGCCTTTTGAGGAGCTTCGGACATTCACCGAAATTTTCGGGCGGATCAAACGCGATTATGTGGAGCCCGTATCGGACAAAAAGCTGTTGGAAGACGCGGTGCGCGGTATGCTGAGCGGACTCGATCCGCATTCGGCCTATCTGGTGCCCGAGGAATACCAGGAGTTGAAAGAAGGTACAACCGGCCAGTTTGGCGGCCTCGGCATCGAAGTCACGATGGAAAACGGCTTCATCAAGGTCGTATCGCCGATCGACGATACGCCGGCGCAACGGGCCGGGCTGAAAACCGGCGACCTGATCATCCGGCTCGACGACAAGCCGGTCAAGGGCATGAGCCTGGTCGAGGCGGTCAAGACGATGCGCGGCGAGCCGGGCAGCAAGATTGAACTGACCGTGGTCCGGGAAGGCGAGGAAGCGCCGCTCAAATTCACCCTGGCCCGCGACATCATCAAGGTCAAGAGCGTGAAAAACAAGCTGCTGGAAAAAGGCTACGGCTATGTTCGGATCAGCAGTTTCCAATCCGGCACCGGCGAAAGTCTGCTCGACAGTCTGGCGCAATTGAAAAAAGACAATGCGGGCAGTCTGAAAGGTCTGGTGCTCGATCTTCGGAATAACCCCGGCGGGGTCTTGAATGCGGCGGTCGAAGTCAGCGACGCGTTCCTGAAAAGCGGCCTGATCGTTTATACGAAAGGACGGATCGAAAACTCCGAAATGCGTTTCACGGCAGCGGGCGATGACTTGCTGAATGGCGCGCCGATGGTCGTGCTGATCAATGCGGGTTCCGCATCCGCCTCCGAGATTGTCGCGGGTGCGTTGCAGGATCAAAAACGCGCGGTGATCATGGGTGAGAAATCCTTCGGTAAGGGCTCGGTGCAGACGATATTGCCGACCAGTAATGGTGCGGCGGTCAAGCTGACGACCGCGCGCTACTATACGCCTTCCGGTCGATCGATCCAGGCGGAAGGGATCGAGCCCGATATTGCGCTGGCTTCGGTCAAGCTGGAGTCGGTCGAAAAATCGGACTTTACGCCGGTCAAGGAAGCCGACTTGTCGCACCATCTGGAAAACGGCAAGAAGAAGGTTGAAAAGCCAAAAGCAGGCGAGGAGAAGCCGAAGGATGAAAAGCCGAAGGATGATAAGCTGGAAGTCAGCGATTATCCGGTATTCGAAGCCTTGTCCCTGTTGAAAGGCCTGGCGATCATGAAGCACTGATCGGCTTGCACGGCTCGCGGTAAAGCTTAGGTTTTGCCGCGAGCTTTCAGCAGGGCGGCGGTGTCTGGCCTGCTGGACGATTAGATGATGATGCGCTAGACAAAAAAAAGCCTTGCCCGGCATGAATGCCGGGCAAGGCTTTTTTGTTGCGGATGCTGCGGATTTAAACGATCGAAGGTTGATATTTGACCGAAAAATCGTGCAAATTTGCGAGGATGCTCGCTAATTGCTCGGCTTTGGCGGGCTTAAACGCATTGACGCCGACTCGCGACAGATAAAAAATCTGGTCCAGCAGATAATGCCCGGTCGCCCGAATTTCGCCCTGATAATGATAGCGGCCGCGGAGCAGCCAGGCATGCGAAAACAAGCGTCCATCCGCGAAGTCGGCGAAATCGAGTTCGATCAGATCGATGCGCTTCAGGTCGTCGGCAAGGTCGGCAGTCGCGTCGCTCGCCTGGAGACGCACGCCCACTTTGCCGGGATGCGCGAGCAGGAGTTCGCGGTCGCGCTTCCATCTCGAGAGCGAGACGCTGATGTCGCCGCGGGTCGGTTCGGCGTCATCGGCAAGCGTTGTAAAGGTGTCCTCTATAATGGCTTTGTCTTTAATGATCTGCATAGACTCGTTCTTTGAAAGGGGTAATGCCAACACGTTTTACCATGTCCAAAAATGATTCTTCTTCCTGCCGTTGTTTGACATAAACATCCAGAATCGTCGTGATCGCCTGCGTGACTTCGTCGCGGGCCACCGCGGGTCCCAGACGTTCGCCGATCGCCGCTTCGTTCTCGGAAGAGCCGCCCAGGGTAATTTGATACCATTCAGAGCCTTTCTTATCGACGCCAAGGATGCCGATATGGCCGACGCTTTGGTGCGCACAGCCGTTCATGCAGCCGGACATATTGATCTTCACGTCGCCGATGTCGTGCACATAATCGAGATCGTCGAGCGCTTCGTTGATTTCTTTCGCGACGCCGATCGATCCGGCATTCGCCAGCGAGCAGAAATCCAGGCCGGGGCAGCAGATGATGTCGGTGACCGTACCGATGTTCGGGGTCGCCAGCTTTAAATTCGTCAGCGCCTGCCAGAGGCTAAACAGGTCGGCCTGTTTAATGTCGGCCAGAATCAGGTTTTGCCGGTGCGTGCTGCGAAGCTGTCCGAAGCTGTAGCGATCGGCCAGGTCGGCGACCGCATCCAGTTGCGTATCGGTCATGTCGCCGGGCGGCGAATCGGGCGCTTTCAGTGAAATGAATGCGGCGCGGTAGCCCGGCACACGGTGTGCAGCGGTATTGTATTTGTACCAGGTGGCGAATGCGGGGTTAGCCGATAACTGCGTGGCCAGGCTTTGATCCTGGGCGGCGTCGGTGTCGTAAGCCGGCGGCGTGAAATGGGCCTTGATCGCGGCTATCCGCGCATCGCTCAGTTCCATGCCGTCCTTGATCTGCTGCCATTCCGCTTCGACCAACTCGCTAAACTTGTCGAGACCGGTTTCCTTGACCAGGATCTTTATCCGTGCCTTGTATTTGTTGTCGCGGCGTCCGAATAAATTGTAAATCCGCAGTATCGCTTCGAGATAGGACAACAGGTGCTGCTTGTCGAGGAATGGACGAATCACCTGGCCGATGACCGGGGTGCGGCCGAGGCCGCCGCCGACCAGGATTCTGAAGCCGGTTTCACCTTGGTCATTCTTGACCAGATGCACGCCGATGTCGTGCAATTGCGTCGCCGCGCGATCCAGTTGGGCGCCGCTGACCGCAATCTTGAACTTGCGCGGCAAATAGTCGAATTCGGGATGCAGCGTCGTCCATTGGCGGATGATTTCGCAGTACGGGCGCGGGTCTTCGAGTTCGTCGATCGCGACGCCGGCCAGAGGGTCCGATGTGGTGTTGCGCATGCAGTTGCCGCTGGTCTGGATCGAGTGCATTTGCACGCTGGCCAGTTCGTCCAGAATGTCCGGCACGCGTTCGAGTTCCGGCCAGTTGAACTGGACGTTTTGCCGGGTCGTGAAATGACAGTAGCCTTTATCAAATTCGCGGGCGATATGGGCCAGTTTGCGCAGTTGTTTCGAGTTCAGTAGGCCGTAGGGCACCGCAATCCGAAGCATTGGCGCATGAGTCTGAATATACAACCCATTGCGCAGGCGCAAGGCGCGGAATTGATCTTCTGTCAGTTCGCCTTTCAGAAAATCTTCGGTTTGCCGCCGGTATTGCGCAGCCCTTTCTTCGACAAGGGTCTGGTCTTGTTCGTTGTACTGGTACATAAGGTGGTTAGTGGTTGCTGGTTTAGCGCAGAATTTTTGACCACTAATCATATACGCTGCGTCATAAAATGACAAAGGTTATTCCGAAGTGATAGTATATCGGGTTGAAGACGGCTTTAATCATTTAATTTTTCGATAATAAAAATCATCAATGGGAGGGGTTTTGTGAGGTTTCTTTTTGTTTTGTTGATGACACTGCTGGTGCCAGAGTTTGCGATGGCCGGCGGTATTGAAAGCCTTGGGCTGACCGGGACCGAGCGCGGCATTTATTGCGTGCTGATCTTTTTGATTGCCTATGGCTTTGTGATGGCTGAGGAATTTACGCATTTGCGTAAATCCAAACCGGTCATTTTGGCTGCCGCGATCATCTGGTCGCATGCGGCCATCTTGGCGTCGCAAGCGGGTGTGTCGGTCGATGCGATGCACGAAGCGTTTGAATACAACTTGAAAGAATATGCCGAGTTGATGCTGTTCCTCTTGGTCGCGATGACTTACATCAACGCAATGGCCGAGCGCAACGTGTTCGAGGCCCTGCGTTCCTGGCTGGTCAGACGGCAGTTCGGTTACCGGAAACTGTTTTTGATCACCGGTATCATCACATTCTTCCTGTCCGCGGTCGCCGATAACTTGACCGCGGCGTTGCTGGTCGGCGCGGTGGTGATGGCGGTCGGCGCGGACAACCCGAAATTCGTCAGCATCGGTTTCGTGAATCTGGTTGTCGCCGCGAATGCGGGCGGTGCGTTCTGTCCGTTCGGCGACATTACCACCTTGATGGTATGGCAGGCTGGCTATGCGGAGTTTTTTGACTTCTTCAAGCTGTTCATTCCTTCGGCGGTCAACTACGCAATTCCTGCCGCGGTGATGTATTTTGCGGTGCCTGACGAGCAGCCGAATGCGACTGACGAAGAAGCTGTCGTTCTGAAGCCGGGCGCGATTCAAATTTGCGTGATGTTCCTGTTGACCATCGCGACTGCGGTCAGCTTCAAGCAAGTTCTGCATTTGCCGCCGTTCATGGGCATGATGGCCGGTTTGTCGGTGCTGATGCTCTATGGATACCGGATCAAAAAGAAATTTACCGTCGAAGGCGAAGAAGGTTTCGACATTTTCAACAAGGTCCGTCATGCCGAATGGGATACGCTGCTGTTCTTCTTTGGCGTCGTGTTTGCGGTCGGCGGTTTGGGCTATATCGGCTATCTGGAGCTATTGTCTGGCGCGATGTACGATGGCCTGGGTCAAACGACCGCGAACGTTCTGGTCGGTTTGATTTCGGCTATCGTTGACAACATTCCGGTCATGTTTGCGGTATTGAACATGAATCTGGACATGAGTCTGTATCAATGGCTGCTGGTCACCTTGACGGCCGGCGTCGGCGGTTCATTACTGTCGGTCGGTTCCGCCGCGGGTGTGGCGTTGATGGGACAGTCCAACCATAAATACACCTTTTTCAGCCATTTGAAATGGTCGCCGGCGATTGCGGCCGGTTATGCCGGCAGTATCGTCGTGCATTATCTGATCAATGGCTAGGCATTGTCTCCGCTTGCGCCGCACTTCCCGTGCGGCGCGTCTCTCTAGGTAAAGTCTCGTGATGGCCGAAAAGAGCTGGCGTAGCGCTTTTGCAATCTATTTGCAGCCGCGTGTGGTCAGCATGATTTTTCTCGGTTTCTCCGCGGGCTTGCCTTTTCTGCTGGTATTTTCGACCCTGTCGGCCTGGCTTCGGGATGAGGGGGTTGAACTCACCGTGATCGGTTTCTTCAGCTGGGTCGGCGTGATCTATTCGATCAAGGTCTTTTGGGCCCCGGTAATCGACCGGCTGCCGATACCGATCTTGACCCGGCTTTTGGGCAAGCGGCGGAGCTGGATGCTGCTGGCGCAGATCGGGATTGCGCTGGGATTGTTCGGTATGGCCGGTCTGGATTCACACACGCAACTGCAACTCTGCGCCGTTTTTGCGGTGGGCGTGGCGTTTTGTTCGGCGACCCAGGATGTGGTGATCGATGCTTTCCGTATCGAAACGGCCGATGCGCGTTATCAGGGCGCGATGGCGGCGGCGTATGTGTTGGGTTACCGGATCGCCTTGTTGGTGGCCGGCGCGGGCGCGTTTTATATCGCCGAATATTCAAGCTGGAGATGGGCCTATTTGGTGATGGCCGCGGCGATGACGGTCGGCATGGTAACCACGTTGTGCCTGCGCGAACCCGAACATCAGCGGGCCGAATCGGCGCGCCAGGCCGGTAGTCGCTTGGAATCCGCCCTGGGTGTGTCCGGGCGGGCATCGCTTTGGCAACGGGCGCTGGCCGGGTTCACCGATGCGGTATTGAGTCCTTTCGTCGAATTTTTTAGCCGCAATGGCAGAACCGGGCTCGTCATTCTGTTGTTGATCGCGCTTTATAAAATGAGCGACATCACGATGGGGGTGATGGCCAATCCGTTTTACCTCGATCTGGGCTTCAGCAAGAAAGACATTGCCGAAATCAGCAAGATTTTCGGTTTTTTCATGACGATTGCCGGCGCGGCCTTGGGGGGCGCCTTGGTGGTCAGGTATGGCCTGATGCGGCCGTTATTGTTGGGTTCGGTGATGGTCGTCTCGACCAATTTGTTGTTCGCGGTGCTGGCCTTGAGTGCGCCCAGCAAGGTCTTGCTGGCGGCGGTGATCAGTGCGGATAACTTGAGCGGCGGGCTCGCGACATCGGTTTTCATCGCCTATCTTTCCAGTTTGACCAGCAAGGCTTATACCGCCACCCAATATGCCTTGTTCAGTTCGCTGATGACCTTGCCTGCGCAGTTTTTGGGCGGTTTTGCAGGGCTCGTCGTCGACCATTACGGTTATTATGTCTTTTTTGTCTACGCTTCCGTGGTCGGGTTGCCGGCGATTTCGCTGGTTCTGTTGCTGCTCAGTCGCGAGCGGCGCATGATAGCGGCTACCCAGAGCCCATAAAGCATTAAAATCAGGTTGATAAATAGTCATAGAAGCCTTATCATAGTCTGCTTTTTAACCGGTATATGGCCCTCGCGGGTAATGTGAAGCGTTATGAAACCAGAAATTCATCCAAATTATAAACAAATTACAGTGACTTGCGGCTGCGGCAACGTTTTCGTCACAGGTTCCGTTCTTTCCAAAGACCTGTTGATCGAAGTATGCTCTTCATGCCATCCTTTTTACACCGGCAAGCAACGCGTTGTTGATACTGCCGGCCGTGTGGATAAGTTCCGTAAAAAGTACGGCAAATAAGCTGAGTGGCGGCTTTGGCAATTTTTGCAATAAAAATTGCATCGCGGGTTTAGATTTTAAACCCTTACTTTTAGGCGCGTAGTTGATTTTGCCGCCACTGCGCCGCCCCATCATAGATTTTCTCGCACGGTTATTTCGCCGTTCAAATCTGACAGGGAGAGACCGCCGTTAATTACGGGTAAGGTTTCTTCCTCGATTATTTCTTTCTACTTCTCCGTTTTTCAGCCGGCTTTAGGCTCTCCGTTAGGGCCGAGTTTGCCCTGGCTTTGTCTTTCTCCAACTCCGTCTTTTTGGGCTATCCGGAAGGGATGTGGGCTCATAATCACGTTCATTTTTCCGGGCTGAAAAAGCCTCTGGCAATCCCTTCTTTCGCCATACGAAAATCCCCTGGCCGAAAAGGCGAAAAAATTCACTAGACGCGTATTAATTGTATTTAAGTTCAAATCAAACCTGAACGGATACAATGAGTCCGTGACCCCATGATCGCCAGCGCTTGCCTATTTTTCTTATCTTCTTGCGTTTCATCTTCGTTGTTTGTCCTATCGAGCGATGATTAAACGCTTACACGGCGGTCGGCTGTATCGAGTCTGTGATACATACCCCAGAAAATGAAGCCGATCTCCACAACAATAAAAGCCTTGCGGCACTATAAGTCCCGCGGTTGCCGTCAAGCCATAAAATCAGGCGTTTTCCCGGTCAATTTAAAAATCGCAACTATACTTTTCCAGAAAATAGGGACATGAGGGAGCCCAACAAAGTTCCCTGATGGCTGTTGAATTCAATGTATACGGGCATTTCGATATATGAGTGAAGTTAATGATCAATTTTTAAGGATATGTCATGAACTTGTTTAATCAGAAACAGAGTGCGGTTCTTGGCATCGATATCAGTACCGCGGCGATAAAATTGCTGGAACTGAGCAAGTCAGGCTCACGCTACAGGGTTGAGAGCTATGCGGTTACCCCTTTGCCGAAAGACGCGATCGTCGATAAAAATATCGCCAATGTGGATGTTATCTCCGCGGCGATTAAAGCGGCGATCAAGCAATCCGGCACCAAGCTTAAACAAGCGGCGGTAGCGGTTTCCGGTTCCTCGGTGATGACCAAAATCATCACGATGCCGGCTTCATTGTCCGATGAGGAAATGGAGGAGCAGATCATGATGGAAGCCGATCAGTATGTGCCGTATTCGCTGGATGATGTTAATTTCGATTTCGAAGTGCAAAGGGTCAATGAAAATAATCCCGAATTGGTCGACGTGCTGTTGGCGGCATCCAGAAAAGAAAATGTCGATGACCGCATCGGCGCCTTAAATCAGGCCGGCGTGAAGGCAAAAATTGTCGATGTTGAAGCCTTCGCGATAGAAAATGCCTTTGCCTTGCTCGCCGATCAGTTTGAAGATTCGGTGAAAGGTAAGACGGTCGCGATCGCGGACATCGGGGCTTCGGTCGTGGCGCTCAATATCTTGCATGACGGACGCACGGTTTATACCCGAGAGCAAGGCTTCGGCGGCAAGCAGCTCACCGAGGAGATTCAACGCCGCTATGGGCTTTCCTATGAAGAAGCGGGATTGGCGAAAAAGCAGGGGGGATTGCCTGACAGTTATGCGGTTGATGTGCTGGAGCCTTTTAAAAAGGCGATGGTGCAACAAATCGCCAGGACTTTGCAGTTTTTCGTATCATCCAGCGCCAACCGCGGCATAGACAGCATCATTCTGGCAGGGGGCTGTGCCTCGATAACGGGCGTGGATAAATTGGTTGAACAAAGTCTCGGCGTACCGGCTTATATCGCCAATCCGTTCGTGAATATGTCTTTGTCGAACCGGGTAAGGCCTCAGGGGTTGAGTAACGATGCGCCGGCGATGATGATCGCATGTGGCCTGGCTTTGAGGAGTTTTGACTAATGGCAAAAATTAATTTACTCCCCTGGCGCGAAGAGCTGCGCAAACAAAAACAGCAAGAATTCGTTGTTGCGATAGGGGTGTCGGCGTTGACGACCATCGGCCTCCTGGTTGCGGTGCATCTGTATATCGACGGGTTGAAAGATTATCAGAGCCAACGTAATCAGCTCTTGGAAGCGGAAATCCAGCAGCTGGATGTTCAAATCGCTAAAATTCGCGACATCGAGGACACCAAGAAAAAGTTGTTGGCTAAGATCGATGTGATTCAAAAACTACAGGAAAGCCGGCCCGAGATTGTACATCTTTTCGATGAAGTGCCAAAAACCACGCCGGATGGCGTCTATCTGGCCAAATTGACGCAAACGGGCGCCGCCTTAACGTTTGTCGGTAAAACGCAGTCCAATGCGCGCGTGTCGGCGTTCATGCGGGCCATTGAAGCCTCCAGTTGGCTAAAGTCTCCGAAGGTTGTTGTGATCCAGTCTCCGGATAAAAAGGAAGCGGATCGGCTCAGTGATTTTACTCTCAACGCCAGTCAGGGTAACAAGAACGCGGAGAAACCGTTATGAATCTTTCCGAAATTAATTGGGATTTCGAAGCGTCGGGAACCTGGCCGCAGCCCATTAAAGCCGCCGTGATCCTGGTCTTGTGCGTATTGGTGGCGGGCGGCGGCTATTATTACGATACGATGGATCAGTTGGACGAGCTTGAGCGCTTGGAAAATAAGGAAGTCGAATTGAAAACTTCCTTTGCAAGCAAACAACAGAAGGCAGTTAATCTTCCGGAATATGTGAAGCAGTTGGAGCAGATTCAGGGATCGCTCGGCGAAATGCTCAAGCAGATGCCTACCGAGGAAGAAGTCGCCAGCCTTCTGGTCGATATTTCGCAAACGGGATTGGCGAGCGGTCTGGAGTTCCGTTTATTCAAGCCTGCGGCCCAAGTCGCAAAAGATTTTTATTCGGAATTGCCGATCGACATTAAAGTGATTGGCCGCTATGAGGAGCTTGGCTTATTTGTGAGCGGTTTGGCCTCGTTGCCCAGAATCGTGACGGTACACAATGTCGATATTTCGCCTTTGGAGAAAGCTCAGGATGGAATGATGCTGATGAATGCGGTCGTTAAAACCTATAAGGAAGAAGCGGTCAAACCAACATCGGGCGCCGCTGACAAGAAGAAAAGAAAAGAGGCCAAGTGATGAAATCTTCTAGACGATCATGGTTGCTGAGTAAAACATTATCGATGTCGATATGTTGCGCAAGCAGTATCGCTTTACTGAGTGGCTGTGCAAATGACGATTTATCCGATTTAAAAGCGTTTATTTCGGCCGAAAAGGCCAAACCCAAAGGCACGATCGAGCCCTTGCCGGAAATCAAGGTCGTGGAACCTTTTATCTTTAACCCGGATGGTCTCAGAGATCCGTTTGTTCCTCTTGAGCAAACGGCCGAGGCTTCAGGCGCCGCCATGGAAGGCGGCTCCGGCATCAAACCGGATTTGACGCGTCCTAAGGAAGAGCTGGAAGCCTTTTCATTGGATAGTTTGAGAATGGTAGGGACGGTCAATGCGAAGACAGGTCTATGGGGGTTAGTCAAGGCGGGCGACAGTACGGTTTATCGTGTGCAAGTCGGCAATTATATGGGCAAGAATTACGGGAAAGTGATTCGAATTGTCAGCGACAAAATAGAGTTAATGGAATTGATTTCCGATAAACCGGGATCATGGCGCGAACAACAAGCATCATTGGCTTTGGCTGAATGATTTTGAGGGGATAAAGATGATTAAGAAACAAAACGGCTTATTGATGAAGATGTCCGGAATTTTCAGTGCGTGCCTGATTTTATTCATAGCGCAAATTTTGCCCGTCAAAGCCGGCGATCTGGCCATTACTCAAATGGATGTCGCGACGCAGGCAGGAGACAAATTACAGATTCAATTGGAAATGAGCGGCCCCGCTGTTGCGCCGAAGGTTTTTAAAACCGACAATCCGGCGCGGATTGCGCTGGATTTTTCGGGCGTAAAAAACGGCTTGCCGCAAAAAACTTATCCGATCAATCAAGGCGCGGTCAATAGTGTTTACGTTGCGGAAGCGGCCGATAGAGTGCGTGTGGTGATCAACCTGACCGAATCGGTAGCCTTCGATACGAAAACGGAGGGCCGGAAAGTCTTATTGACGCTGACCAATGCCAAAAGTGCTAATGCCCCGGCTTCTGCCGTTGTCGAGCCTGTTGCAGCAAGGCCTTCTGTCGCCGGCCAATTGATACCGCAGCAAGCCATTACCGGTTTTGATTTTAAACGCGGCGATAAGGGCGAGGGACGGATTCTGGTGTCTCTGGCGAATCCGAACACGGTGGTGAACACACGCGAGGAAGGCGGTAATGTGATCATCAGTTTCATGAATACCCAATTGCCTAGTCATTTGAGCAAACGCATGGATGTGTCCGAATTCGCGACTCCGGTCAAGTATATCGACGCGGCTTCCACGACCAAGGAAACCACGGTCATCGTGGCGATGCAAAATGCCCTCTATGATTATTCATTATTTCAGTCGGAAGGCTTGTTGACCGTCGAGTTTCGGCCGCTGACCAGTGCAGAGAAAGAGGCGATTGATAATCAACGCACCAAATACACCGGCGATAGATTGTCGCTGAATTTTCAGGATATCGATATCCGTAGCGTGATCGCTGTACTAGCCGAATTTACCGGACAAAATGTGGTGGCAGGCGATGATGTGACCGGTACAGTGACCGTCAAACTGGACGATGTGCCGTGGGACGAAGCATTGGACTTCATCATGATGACCAAAGGATTGGAAAAATACGAAACCGGCAACGTAACGCTGGTCGCGCCGGTCGGCAAGATCAAGGACTACAAAGAGAAACAAAGAGAGAAAGAAGCAGTAGTGGAGCAACTCGATCCACTGGTGACTGAATATTTAAAGATAAACTATGCTAAGGCTGAGGATTTTATCCAGATTCTAAATGGCTTCAATAACTTAACTAAGCTTGCTTGCGGATCACCAAAAACTTCGTCATCTTCCGCATCATCGCAGGCGAGTAGTCAAAAATCGCAACAACAATTCAGCAATTTGGGCGGCAATGTGATGGGGCCGGGTATGGGAGGAAATTTTGGCGGAGGGCCGAATGCAAATACTCAGCAATCGCAAACCAATAAACTCAATCTTCTTTCGTCTCGCGGCACCGCTGTGGTCGATTCTCGTACCAATACATTGATAGTCAGAGAAACGGCCAAGCGTTTGGAAGATATCAAGAAATTGATACGTCAGTTAGATGTTCCTGTCAAGCAGGTCATGATTGAATCACGCCTTGTAATAGCTTCCAATACTTTTGCTAGGGAGCTGGGGGTAAGGTTTGGTGTGGCCAAGATGGCGGATGTTGGTCATGGCAAGAATTTTGCTTTGGGAGGCGGGGGTACGCATTCCTTCAGTAATGGGCAGCCCGATGAAAACGGTAATATTGGCGAAATTAAGGATACGATTGTTGATCTTGCAACAGAGAGTCATCCATACGGAGCTTTAGGCATGACTCTTGCCCGAGGGGCCGATTATGTACTTAATCTTGAGTTGTCTGCTTTGCAGGACGAAGGCCGCGGTCAGTTGCTTTCTAATCCGCGCGTGATGACCACGAATCGGTGTACGGCCTCAATTGTTCAAGGCACGTCAATTCCTTACCAAACGCAAAGCGGCAACGCCGGCACCAATGTTCAATTTATTGACGCTACATTGAAAATGGAAGTTACCCCTCAAATTACGCCAAGTGGAAGCATCAACATGGATTTGGAAATTTCTCGAGATGACCCTGGAACTATAGTCGTGAATGGTCAGCCATCAATCGATACGAATTCGCTAAAAACCAATGTCCTAGTTAACGACGGTGAAACGGTTGTGTTGGGTGGTGTCTATAAAGACACGACCAATGATTTAATTGGTAAAGTACCTTTCTTTGCGGATTTGCCGGGAATTGGCTTTTTATTCAAAAGAACCAATAAATCGAGCGACAAGAGAGAGTTATTGGTGTTTGTTACGCCAAAAATCGTCAATGATCAATTGGTCAGAAATTGACAACTGGTTAGAGGAGCAAAAAGGGGCGTAAAGCCCCTTTTTTGTTAAGGAAATGTTTCCCAAGTAGCTTGAGAGATTTGTTCAAATTCAGTTTTTAGGCAAAAGCTCCGCCTTTGCCTTGCTTAATTCCGCGTCTATCCCTTCAGCTTATCGCCAGTATTTATCCGCTGTTTTTGCACAAATTTGAATTCGGCAATTGATCTTGCCAAAAAAAAGCAGGCATAATGGTACGTTTTTTTAACCGGCAAGATGAATACCGCGGCGGCATGTCATGCGATCTGAAAACATCTATTTAATCGGCCTGATGGGTGCGGGCAAAACAACGATCGGACGGCAGTTGGCAAAAGCGCTGAAGTTGCCATTCTACGATAGCGACAAGGCGATCGAGGAGGCGACCGGGGTCAATATTCCGACCATTTTCGAGTTCGAAGGCGAGGAAGGATTCCGCGACCGCGAACAGAAGATGATCAAGCAACTGACTCAGATGCAGGGCATCGTGATGGCAACCGGCGGCGGCGCGATCCTGCGCGAAGAAAACCGCCGCTTATTGCAAGAAAACGGTTTTGTCGTGTATCTGAAGTGTTCGGTCGGACGGATTTTGGAACGGACGCGCAAGGATACCTCTCGCCCGTTGCTTAGAACCGACAATCCTCGCGCGCGTCTGGAAGCGCTCTATGCCGAGCGCGAGCCGCTCTATCTGGCTTGCGCGGACTTTAAAGTCGATACCGGTGTGATGCAGAGCAAAGCGGTGGTCACTCGCATATTGGAACACTACAGAACCTTAAATCCCGAGAAAGAATGAAACAATTACACGTCGAGTTGGGAGACCGCCGCTACCCGATTTATATCGGCTCACAGCTTTTGAGCCAGGCGGGTTTATACGCCGGCCATATCAAATCCAAACAAGTCCTGATTGTGACCAACGAGACGGTCGCGCCGCTGTATCTGGATAAGGTCAGGCAAAATTTGCAGTCTTATCAAGTCGAAACGGTGATTTTGCCGGACGGCGAGCAGTACAAGACATTGGAGCATCTCAGCCGGATCTTTGACACACTGCTGTCCGCCAAATTTAGCCGCAATGCGACCTTAATTGCGCTGGGCGGCGGCGTGATCGGCGATATGGGCGGTTTCGCGGCGGCCTGCTATCAGCGCGGCATCGCGTTTTTGCAAATCCCGACCACCTTGCTGGCGCAGGTCGATTCCTCGGTCGGCGGCAAAACCGGCGTCAATCATCCGCTCGGTAAAAACATGATCGGTGCCTTTTATCAGCCGCAATGCGTGCTGGCCGATACCGATGTGCTGGATACCCTCGATGACCGGCAATTGGCCGCGGGTCTTGCGGAGGTGATAAAATACGGCTTGATTCGGGATGCCGGTTTTTTTGTCTGGCTGGAGAGTCACATCGATGCGTTACGCGCGCGCGATAAACAGGCGCTGGCTTATGCGATCGAGCATTCCTGCCGGAACAAGGCCGAAATCGTGGCCGAAGACGAAACCGAGAGCGGCGTCAGGGCGACTTTGAACCTTGGGCATACCTTTGGCCATGCGATAGAAACCGGCGCCGGTTACGGCGTCTACCTGCATGGCGAGGCGGTGGCGATCGGCATTTGCCAGGCGGCCGATCTGTCGATGCGTAAAGGCTGGCTGAGGCAGCAGGATGTGGAGAGAATTATCGCGTTGATCCAGCGCGCCGGTTTGCCGGTAAATCCTCCCGCGGCGCTGGGCGCCGAACGCTTTCTTGAACTGATGGCCGTCGATAAAAAGAATCTGGACGGGAAAATCCGCTTGATTTTGCTGGAAAAGATCGGCAAGGCGACATTGCCGATTTATGTTGACCGCTCCCTCCTGGAATTGACTCTGAATACTTATGGTCGAAATTGATAGTGATACCTATCAAGTCAAAACGATGCGGGTCGAGAACAAGGCGGTTGCGTCCCGATTTCTGATCACACCGGAGAGAAGCCAGAACCTCGCGTTATTGCAGCATTTGCTGGCCAATACGCATCAGGCCATTGTGCTGTGCGGGCCGGAAGGGGTCGGTAAAACCGCCTTGCTGGAGTTTTTGCAGCAGCGCCTGCAGGATCAGTGGCGCTGGTGCGTGGCGAATGGCCATGGCGAGATGACGTTTGAGGATGTCCAGGATCGCCTGGCCCCCCTGTTAAAGCAGCAAAGACCTGAAGCGCCGGCCAAAAATACCAAGCAGGGCCATGCGCAGGATGCCGTTCTGGTCATCGATGATGCCGGCAATATGGCGCCGGGTCTGCTGACGCGGTTTATTCATCTCGCCGAAGAGCATCAGGAATTGCACCTGCTTCTGGTATTGACGCACGATCAGTGGCATATCAAAAACGCCTCGGACCCGGCCATCGAAAATTGCTACATCGTCGAAGCCAGGCCACTAGGCCCCAAGGAATGCCGCGAATTTGTCCAGCACATCGTCGCGCTGACGACCTCGCCAAGGCTCGGCAAGGGGCTGTCGGACGATAGGATCGATGCGGTCTACCGGGAGTCGCACGGTATTCCGTCCAGAATCATGGCGCACTTTCCGGAATTGAATAAACCCAGGGAAAGTATGGACCCGTTAACGATTTTGATCCTTGCGGTGGCCGCACTGGTGTCGTTGGCGCTTTATATGCAGTGGCATACCGCTTCGAGGCCGGCCGAGGAAATCACCGAGGCAACGGTTCAGCCCCGTCGAAGCGAGACGCAATTTGATTTCCGGCAACCGGTTTTAAGTCTGCCGGTTGAGGATTTATTGAGAAATTCGCAAAGCCCCGATCTACCCGGCGTTCAGGATCCAATGCGGGAGACGCGTGATCTAAGCGGTCCAACCGTGGCTAGCCCGCAAGTGGAGTTGACGCCGGCTGCGCCTCCCGTGCTGGTACCGGCGGATAAGCCGTTGGAGGAGGCCGGCAGAAAAGCATTTCCCCAAGCGCCGAAGCCCCAACCTTAATTATCAGAGCTGACCTACAGCTTACTAACCGACAATTCATTACGAATGACAGCATTAAAAAACGACACTTTTCTCAGAGCCTTGCTAAAACAGCCCGTCGAGCGCACCCCTGTATGGATGATGCGTCAGGCAGGCCGGTATTTGCCCGAATACCGGAAAGTCAGGGAAGAGGCCGGCAGCTTCATCAATTTATGCACCAATCCCGAACTGGCCTGCGAAGTGACATTGCAGCCGCTCAGGCGCTTTGCCTTCGATGCGGCGATTCTGTTCTCGGATATCCTGACCATTCCCGATGCGATGGGTCTGGGCCTCAGCTTTAGCGAAGGCGAAGGGCCGCAGTTTGCAAGGCCGCTCAGTACGGCCGCCGACATCCACAATCTCGGCATTCCCGATCCCGAAACCGATCTGCGCTATGTGATCGACGCGGTGCGTCTGATCCGGCGCGAATTGGATGGGCGGGTACCGTTGATCGGTTTTTCCGGCAGCCCCTGGACGCTGGCGACCTACATGGTCGAAGGCGGCGGCAGTAAAAGCTTTCGTAAGGTCAAGGCCTTGATGTACGAACAGCCGGCATTGATGCATGTCTTGCTCGATAAACTCGCCGAGTCGGTCGCGGTCTATCTGAATGCGCAGATTGCCGCCGGCGCGCAGGCGGTGATGGTGTTCGACACCTGGGGCGGCATGCTGACGACCGAGGATTACCGAGAGTTTTCCTTGGCTTATGCGAGCCGGGTGGCGGCATTATTGAAAACCGACGGGAACGGCCGCAAGGTTCCGACCATCTTATTCACCAAGGGCGGCGGGCTGTGGCTCGAAACGATGGCCGATGCCGGTTACGATGCGCTGGGATTGGACTGGCAAACCGATATTGGCCAGGCGCGCGCCAGAGTCGGGGATAAAGTGGCCCTGCAAGGCAATATGGATCCGGTCGCGCTCTATGCCAAGCCGGAAGTCATTGCCGAAAAAGTCAAAACCATACTGGAAAAATACGGTTCGGGATCAGGCCATGTGTTCAATCTCGGGCATGGCATTCTGCCGGATATCAATCCAGACCATGTCGGCGCGATGGTGGAGGCGGTGCATCGTTTCAGTCCGGCTCATCATCGGTCATAATAACACCATTCGAGGTGATCATCATGAAAGCAATGCAAATCGTTTTATGGGTTCTGATGACGGCGATTTTCGCATCCGCCGGCTACGCGGCGGATGCGCCGGTCGACATCATTGTTTACCGCAGCCCGACCTGCGGCTGTTGCGGCAAATGGATCGAGCATTTGAAGCAGAATAATTTCAATGTAAAAGATAACGTGTCCGACGACATGGAGTCGATCAAGTCCCAATACGGCGTACCGAAAGAAATGGCGTCGTGCCATACCGCGGTCGTTAACGGCTATGTGGTCGAAGGGCATGTGCCGGCCGCGGACATCCTCAAATTGTTGAAGGACAAACCGAAAGTGACGGGGCTTGCGGTGCCGGGCATGGTCACCGGCAGTCCGGGCATGGAAATGGGCGGACGCGTCGATCCTTATGACGTGATGAGTTTCGACAAGGAAAAGCATTTTCAAATCTTCAACCATTACGAAGGCAAGTAAGCATGATCCTGGCGGGCGATGTTGGCGGCACCAAGACGATACTCGCGCTGTATGAGGCGGACGGCGACGGCTGGCGGTGTATCAAAAAAACACGCTATTCGAGCCTCGACCGGCCAACGTTTACCGGTCTGTTGCAGGACTTTTTAGCGGATTGTCAGGAGCAGGAGCAGGCGATCGCTTCGGCTTGTCTTGGCGTTGCAGGCCCGATCGTCGATGGCGATTGCGTCGCGACCAACCTGCCTTGGGTGCTGCATCGGAGCGACATCGGCGACTGCATCGGCACCCGGAATGTCAGGCTGTTGAACGATCTCGAAGCGACCGCCTGGGGCATCCTGAATTTGCCGGAGGCGGATTTTGTGGCGCTGAATCCCGGAGCGGAACCTCGTCCGGGCAACAGCGCGGTGCTCGCGGCCGGCACAGGCCTGGGCGAGGCGATCATTGCCTGGGATGGAGAAAAACACCAAGTGCTGGCCAGCGAGGGCGGACACTGTGATTTTGCGCCCGGCAGCGCGCAGGAGATCGCCTTATTGCAGTTTCTTTGGGAAAAGTATCCGGACCATGTCAGTTACGAAAGGTTGCTATCCGGCGAGGGGCTGATCCAACTCTATCAATTTTTGAAGACAATCGGCCATGCGCCGGAGCGACCCGAGATTGAGCGGCAGATGAGCGAATACGATCCGGCGGCGGTGATCGGCGAAGCCGGTGTGGCGGATGCCGATGCGCTGAGCGCCGCGGCTTTGTCGCTGTTTTGCCGGATTTACGGTGCGGAAGCGGGCAATCTAGCGCTGAAATGCCTGCCTTATGCGGGCGTCTATCTGGCAGGCGGCATCGCCGCGAAGATCTTGCCGTTCATGACGCGCGGCGACTTCATCGAAGGTTATCTGGCCAAAGGGCGCTACCGCGCGGCCTTGCAGCAGATTCCGGTCAAGGTCTGCACCAATCAGGAAGTTGGGTTATTGGGCGCGTTGGCTTTCGGCGCCCGCTTGGCCGCCTGATTCCGATTTTACCAGTTGTTGCCTTCTTGACAGAACCGATATAATCGCAGGTTTATTCAGTCATTCAGTAGGTATCGGTTGTGGATATCAAAGAGTACATGCAGGGCCTTGGCATCAAGGCCAGACAAGCCGGAACAGAAATCAGCCGCGCCGACACCGGCAGGAAAAATCTGGCGTTGCTGAAAATCGCCGAAGCGCTCGACAGCTGCCGCGACATGCTGGCCGCGGAAAACGGCAAGGACCTCGACGCCGGCCGGGCAAATGGCCTGGATGCGGCGTCGCTGGACCGCCTGACCTTGTCGCCGAAGGCGATTCAAACGATGATCGACGGCTTGCAGCAGGTGGCGGCATTGCCCGACCCGGTCGGCGAAATCAGCGGCCTGAACTACCGTCCGAGCGGCATCCAGGTCGGCCAGATGCGCGTGCCGCTCGGCGTGATCGGCATCATTTATGAGTCGCGTCCGAACGTGACCGTCGATGCGGCGGCCTTGTGCCTGAAAGCGGGCAATGCCTGCATCCTGCGCGGCGGCTCCGAATCGATCCATTCGAACCGGGCGATCGCGGCCTGCATCGCCGAGGGCTTGGCGGCGGCCGGCTTGCCGAGCGAAGTGGTGCAGGTGGTCGAGACGACAGACCGCGAAGCGGTCGGCGAGTTGATCACGATGGACCGCTATGTCGATGTGATCGTGCCGCGCGGCGGTAAAAGCCTGATCGAACGCATCTCGAAGCAGGCGACCATCCCGGTGATCAAACATCTGGACGGCATCTGCCATGTCTATGTCGACGATTCGGCCGACATCGACAAAGCGGTCAGGATCGCGGTCAACGCCAAGACGCACCGTTACGGTGTCTGCAATGCGATGGAATCACTATTGGTCGCGGAAGCAATCGCCGGGCAGATCCTGCCGGTGCTGGCGGAACAATACCTCCAAAAAGGCGTCGAACTGCGTGGCTGTCCGAAAACCTGTTCGCTGCTTCCGTCCGCGAATCGCGCGGCCGAGGAAGACTGGAGCACCGAATATCTGGCGCCGATTCTGTCGATCAAAATCGTTGCCGGCATCGACGAGGCGATCGCCCACATCAACCGTTACAGCTCCCAGCATACCGACGCGATCGTGACCGAGAATTACACGCTGGCGCGGCGCTTCCTGCGCGAGGTCGATTCGAGCTCGGTGATGGTGAATGCCTCGACGCGTTTCGCGGACGGTTTCGAATACGGCCTGGGCGCCGAAATCGGCATCAGCACCGACAAGCTGCATGCGCGGGGACCTGTCGGACTGACGGGCCTGACGACGCTGAAATTCATCGTGCTCGGCGATGGCCATATCCGCCAATAAATGATCGGCATTTTCGGCGGCACCTTCGATCCGGTGCATCACGGCCATTTGCGCGCCGTGATCGAGGTCGGGGAAATCTTCAAGCTGGATGAAGTCCGTCTGATTCCGAATAAGACTCCGCCGCATCGAGGCGAGCCGTCCGTCACGTCTCAGATGCGGCTTGAAATGCTGCGTCTTGCGACCGAAAAATTGCCGAATCTGGTGATCGACACGCGCGAGCTGGACAGGGAAGGGCCGTCTTACATGGTCGATACGCTGCGCTCGCTGCGCAGCGATTTTGCAGAGCGGCCTCTGCTGCTCTTCATCGGCGTCGACGCCTTTAACGGGCTGACCCGCTGGCATCGCTGGGCCGAGTTGTTCGACCATGCGCATATCGTCGTCTTGACCCGGCCCGGCTATCTGATTCAACTGGAAAACGAATTTTTTCGCGGCCGCGAGGTCTTACAAACCGCCGAACTGACTCGGCACCAAGCCGGAAAGCTGATGTTTCAGCGCATCACCGAACTGGATATTTCGGCCAGTGCGATCCGAAAAATCATCGCCGAACAACGCGATCCCCGTTTTTTATTGCCCGATGTCGTAATAGACTATATTCATAGTCACCGTCTTTATCAAAATTTCTGATCTTTTCGATCGGTTTACACAGGAAAACGAATGCAAGCAGAAGAAGTACTCAAAATTGTCCAGGATGTGCTGGATGATAAGAAAGGCAAGTTTATCACCACGATCGATGTGCGCGGCAAGACCAGTTTTACCGACTACATGGTGCTGGTCACCGGTACCTCGGATCGTCACCTGAAGGCTTTGTGCGATTATGTGGCCGAGAAACTGGCCGAATCCGACGTGAAGCCGTTGGGGATCGAAGGGGATTTAGGCTCGGACTGGGTCTTGCTGGACTTGGGCGATGTGATCGTGCATGCGATGACCGCGCAGTCGCGCGAGTTTTACCAGCTCGAGAAGCTCTGGTCGGTGGATCGGTCCATGGAAGCCGGAAGGGCGGTTTAGTGGGTGGTTCCCTAACTGCGTCGATGCAGTTAGGGAGGGATCCGGGGCTTTATTTCATCATCTCTTTCTTGAAGATCGCATCGATCTTGCGGTTGGTGTCGGTCGGATACTGCACCGGTGGCGGCACCGGGGCAGGTGCTGGTGCGGCGACAGGCGCAGCGGCTTGCGGGGGGGCAGGCGGAGGCGCGACCTCAGGCTGTGTTGGCTCCTCATGTAGCCTCATCACCTCGCCGTAGACGGTATCGACATCAAAATCGTCCCAAATATACAGAGGATAAATGATCGGTTTGGTCGCGAGCGGCAGGGTGACCAAATCGGCGATGCCGACGCCCATGCGCCCCGCGGTGTGAACCATGCCTTTCGCCAAGCCGCCGATAAAGCCGTAGATGATATTGCTTTGATTGGTGGTGTTGATGACGTTTTTCGGCATTTCGAGCCATCCGGTCGCAATATTCGCGAAACTGTTCAGTGCTTTTTCGCTGACGCGGTCGCCATAACTCTGCGGTCTTGCCGGTATCCGCGGCGCCGGGGCATCAATATCCCACTCCTGCGACATCGGCTTGGCCTGTGTCAGTGGCGCATAGGCGACGGTCATGCCTATGAGCGACAAGGCGGCAAAAAAACGGGAAAAAGTCATCATATCTGATCCTGTTGCTAGGTATTGAAAATACCTAGCTAGTATAGCAGAGCTTTTTTTCTTTACTTTTTGAATGCGTTTGCCAGCGCATTCGCCATCGCGCCGCGCATCGGCGGTGCGGGCGGGGCGGATTTTCCTGGCGCTTTGCGCGGATTCGCCTCGCCTTTAGGCGCGTGCGTCACTTCCGCATCCGACTTCATCGACAACGCGATCCGTTGACGCTGGGCATCCACTTCGACTACCTTGACTTCGACGATGTCGCCGGCTTTCACGACATCGCGCGGGTCTTTGATGAAACTGTCAGCCAGGTGCGAAATATGCACCAGGCCGTCCTGATGCACGCCAATATCGACGAAGGCGCCGAAGTTGGCGACATTGGTCACCACGCCGTTTAAGCGCATGCCGGGGACAAGATCGGTGATCTTTTCGACGCCGGCCTTGAATTGAACGCTCTTGAATTCAGGGCGCGGATCGCGTCCGGGTTTTTCGAGTTCGCGCAGAATGTCGGTCACGGTCGGCAGGCCGAATTTTTCATTGGTGTAGCGCGCAGGATCCAGTCGTCTCAGGATTTGCGACTGGCCGATCAGGTCGCGGATCGATTTGCCGGTGTCTTTTAAGATCGCTTCGACGACCGGATAGGCTTCCGGGTGCACCGCGGAGGCGTCCAAAGGATTGTCGCCGTTGGTGATGCGCAGGAAGCCGGCGGCCTGTTCATAGGCCTTGTCGCCGAGGCGCGGCACTTTTTTCAGCTGGGCGCGGTTCGGGAACGAGCCATGCTCGTTCCGGTAGGCGACGATGTTTTCACTGACGCTTTGCGACAATCCGGACACCTGTTTCAACAGCGCGGCGGAGGCGGTATTCGCATCGACGCCGACCGCGTTCACGCAGTCCTCGACGACCGCATCCAGGCCGCGCGCGAGTTGCACCTGATTCACGTCGTGCTGATACTGGCCGACGCCGATCGCTTTCGGTTCGATCTTGACCAGTTCGGCCAGAGGGTCCTGCAGGCGCCGGGCGATCGAGACCGCGCCGCGCAGCGAGACGTCAAGGCCGGGGAATTCTTTCGCGGCCAGTTCGGACGCCGAGTACACCGATGCCCCGGCCTCGGAGACGACGATTTTGCTGAATTTCAGTTCCGGGTGCCCTTTCTGCAAATCGGCGACCAGTTGATCGGTTTCGCGCGAGCCGGTGCCGTTGCCGATGCTGACCAATTGCACCTGATGTTGGGCGATCAATTTGGCCAGCGTCGCGATCGATTCCTGCCAGGCCTGCCGGGGCGGGTGCGGATAGATCGTGTCGGTCGCCAGCAGTTTGCCGGTCGCATCGACGACCGCGACCTTCACGCCGGTGCGGATGCCGGGGTCGAGTCCCATCGTGGACTTGTGGCCGGCCGGGGCGGCCAAGAGCAGGTCGCGCAAATTGCTCGAGAAGACCCGGATCGCTTCCTGCTCGGCGGCTTCCCTGACCCGCATTTTCAAGTCCAGGTCGATGCGGGTATACAGTTTGATTTTCCAGGCCAGGCGCGCGGTTTCGGCCAGCCAGGCATCGGCCGGTCTGGCGGTATCGGCGACGCCGAGCCGTTTCGCGGTAAATTGCGCACAAAGCTCGTGTTCCTGCTGTTCCTCCTGGGCCGGTTTCAGGGTCAAGGTCAACACATCCTCGTTGCGGCCGCGTAACAAGGCCAGCGCCCGGTGCGACGGAATTTTCTGGATCGCTTCCTGATAATCGAAATAGTCGCGGAATTTGCTCGCTTCCTGTTCCTTGCCCGGCGTCACGGTCGCGTGCAGGATGCCCTTGCCCCAGGTCCGCTCGCGCAGTTCCGAAAGCAGTTCGGCGTCTTCGGACAACCGCTCCATGATGATCTGGCGCGCGCCTTCGAGTGCCGCGGCGCTGTCCGCGACGCCTTTTTCCGCATCGATAAAGCCGGCGGCGAATTGCTCGGGAATCAGGCTGCGGTCGGCCAGGATCGCATCGGCCAACGGCTCCAGTCCCGCTTCGCGCGCGATTTGCGCCTTCGTGCGCCGACGCGGCTTGTAGGGCAGGTATAAGTCTTCGAGCAGCGTCTTGGTATCGGCGCCATTGATCGCCTGTTCCAGTTCCGGTGTCAGTTTTTCCTGCGCGCGGATGCTGTCGAGAATCGTCGCGCGCCGATCGTTCAGTTCGCGTAAATAGATCAGGCGCTCGTCAAGCGTCCGCAGCTGCGTATCATCAAGGCCTCCGGTCACTTCCTTACGGTAGCGCGCGATGAAGGGCACGGTCGCGCCTTCATCGAGTAAGGCGACGGCGGCGCTGACTTGCCTGCTGTTGACGGATAATTCTTCGGCGATGCGTTTGATGACGTCCATTGGGGAGTGCTATTGTGTTCAAAGCGGTAAATTTTATCAGCAAGCCGCCTCCGGTGGGTGAGGAAATTTTTTATCGGCGGCTTTCGGGCGTTTTTATAGCGTCAGAGAAAACGTTAATGGCAAGTGTCGTTGCGAGAATGCTGCCTTATAGCATCCTTAATTCGGCATTGCGGTGGTAATTTGTTATAATCGGCCGCAAGAGCAAAGCGAGTCAACAGCGGAGCAAGTCGATGCAAACGTGCCAAGAACCTATGGCGCCGAGGCTTGTCGAAATTCAGAGAAAAACGCAGGGAAGCCCTTGGATAGTGGCTGAAAAATCACTACGCTTAGAACTGATTTAATAACAGAGGTAACATCGCGCCTTGAGCGTGATCCGGCGATGCAAAACAAAAGACGAATTTTACCCCGGATAGTGCTGTTGGGACTGTCGGCAGGTTTGCTGATAATTGGAATCGTGGTCGTCAAGTTTGTGCGCGAAGAAGTCGAAACTTCGCGGTATCAGGCGCGCTATCTTTCCGGCATCAGCAAACAACTCAGCTTTAAAGTCGAAAAAGGCCCGAGTTCGTCGATACGCTATCCCGAGTACGGTCCGTACGATCAGCGCATGGGCTATACCTTGCTGCCCGAGGCCGTTGATAAAATGACCAAGGGCGGCTTTTCGGTGACGGCCCAGGCGGTTTCGTCGCCGATGCTGACGCAATTGATCGATGACGGCTTGTTTGCGATTTACCATGAAAAAACGCAGGCCGGCCTTAAAATATTTGATCAGACCCATCAGCTGATATTCAGCAACACCTATCCCAATCACGGCTACCCTAATTTCGAGGCCATCCCGCCGTTAGTCCTCTATACCCTGCTGTTCATCGAAAACCGCGAATTGCTGAATGAGTCGAAGGTGACCGTGAACCCTGCCGTCGAGTGGGACCGCCTGGGTTATGCAAGCCTGCAGATGGTTGCCCACAAGCTGGGCGTGGACAAGAATGTTCCCGGCGGCAGCACGCTGGCGACCCAGATCGAAAAATACCGGCATTCTCCGAACGGTTATACCAATTCGGTCGTCGACAAATTCCGGCAGATGGGGTCGGCTTCGATCCGCGCTTATCTGAGGGGGGCTGACACCCGTGAAATGCGCCGCGAGATTGCGCTGTCCTATCTGAATTCGATGCCGCTTTCGGCCGCGCCTAAAGTCGGCGAAGTGCACGGCCTGGGTGATGGGCTTGCGGCTTGGTTTGGCGCGAATTTCGATGACGTGAATAATTTGCTGCGCGCGGCCGCGCAAAATTCCGCCGAAAGCATTACCGATCAGCAGGCGATTGCCTACCGGCAGGTGCTCTGCATTCTGCTGTCGCAAAGGCGCCCGTCCTATTTCATGGGGTCGGGTTATAACGCCCTGCAAACATTGGCGAACAGTTATCTGCGCCTGCTGGCCGATGCGGGGGTGATCTCCGCGGCGTTGCGCGATCGGGCCTTGCAGGCCGAAACCGTCAAACCGCGGCCGGTCGATTCGATGCCGACGCAATTCGTGTCCGAGAAAAAGACGCAAGCCGTATTGCGCACCCGCTTGGCGCAAGCGTTGAACGTCAAAACGATTTATGATCTTGACCGGCTCGATTTAACGGTCAAAACCACGATCGATTACAACACCCAGCAAGCCGTGGCGGCCGAGCTGCGCAAGCTCAGCGATCCCGAGGAGGCGCGTGCGGCCGGAGCCTTTGGCGAGCGGCGGCTGAATGAAAATGTCGATCTGTCGCGCGTCGTTTACAGCTTGATGCTGTTTGAAAAAACGCCGAAAGGCAACTTTCTGCGCGTACAAACCGACAATCTGGATCAGCCCCTGGACATCAACGAAGGGATTCGTCTGGACTTGGGCTCCACTTCGAAATTGCGCACGATGGTGCTGTATTTGCAACTGGTTGCCGAGATTTATCAGCAATATCAAGGCAAGTCGGCGGCAGAATTGAACAAGGTGGCGCTGCATCCCAGAGACTATCTGAGTGAATGGGTGATTACCCAACTGAAGGCGCAGCCCAACATCGATTTGCAAACTTTATTGGATCAGGCGCTTGAGCGCAAATACTCGGCCGGTCCGGGCGAGTACTTCTTTACCGGCGGCGGCCTGCATCATTTCAATAATTTCAAGCACAGCGATGACTATCAGATCATGTCGGTGCGTCATGCGTTGCGCGACTCGGTCAACCTGGTGTTCATTCGCCTGATGCGCGATATCGTTTACCACTATCAATATAAACCTGACGGCGTGGCGCGCTGGCTCGACGACCCGGAAAGCCCGAAACGCCAGGAATATCTGGAACGGTTTGCCGACCGGGAAGGGCAGGTCTATCTCAGCCGCTTTTATGCGAAGGCGCAAGGTAAAAGCGCGAAAGAGCGCCTGGACATGCTGACTCAAAGGGTATGGCTCAAATCGTCCCGGCTGACGATGCTGTACCGCGCGATCTATCCGGATCATGATGTTGATCAATTGAACAAATTTTTGCGCGCGCATCTGCCGAAGCAGATTATCGACAAGGAAGACATCTACTCGCTTTACGACAAATATTCGCCGGAAAACTTCGATCTTCAGGATCAGGGCTACATCACCAAGATACATCCGCTCGAATTGTGGCTGGCCGGTTATCTTGCGAAACACCCGCAAGCGACCCGCGAGGAAGCGGTTGCGGCCAGCGCCCAGCAACGCCTGGATGTGTACCGCTGGCTGTTGAAAAACAAAAAGAAAAAGGCCGGACAGCAGCACCGCATCATGAGCATGCTCGAAGCGGAGACTTTTCAGCAAATTCATAAAGCCTGGAAGCAGGTTGGTTATCCGTTCGGCAGGTTGACGCCGTCTTATGCGACCTCGATCGGCGCCTCCGGCGACCGGCCGGCCGCGCTGGCCGAGCTGGTCGGCATCATCTTGAATGACGGCGTCAGAATGCCGACCGTTCGCTTTGAAAACCTGCACTTCGCGGAAGGCACGCCTTACGAGACGGTTTTGGATAAAACCCCGAACGAAGGTCAACGCGTCTTTCCACCCGAAGTCGCGATAGCCGCCAGAAGCGCGATGCTCGGCGTGGTTGACGGCGGTACCGCTGGGCGTCTCAAAGACGTTTATACCGACAGTGAAGGCAAATTCATCCCGGTGGGTGGAAAGACCGGCACCGGCGATCACCGCAAGGAGATGTTCAACGCGCGCGGCCATATGATCGGCTCGCAATTCATCAGCCGCGCGGCCGTGTTTACTTTCTTCATGGGCGATCGCTATTTCGGCGTGTTTACCGCCTATGTCGCGGGCAAGGACGCCGGAAAATACAATTTCACCAGTTCGCTGCCGGTGCAGATTGTCAGATTTTTAAAACCCACCCTGACGCCATTGCTGAACCGGCCTGCGGGCGGCGGCAACACCTTGTCCGAGCCGAAAATGGCCTTGGCTTCCGGCCAATAAGCAGTCCCAACGGGCGGCGCTTCTCCGCTCGACTTGACGGGTTGCGAATCCGGAATCGGATTCGCAGCCTCCGGCAATCGTCTGATGAAAATCCCAAGCGTCATGTCCTTGTTGCTGATTTATTTACTGATGCTGCTGGCGGCGTTTCTGTTGCAGCGCAAAATGATGTATTTTCCGGCCCGGTTTACTGTCGAGCAGCAGGATCAATGGCTGAACGATTTGAACCTGCAACCCTGGTCGTCCGGCGGCGAGCGGCGCGGCATGATCAGCCGGTCGCCGCTCGAAAATCCGAAAGGCACGGTGCTGGTTTTTCACGGTAATGCGGGCGCCGCGCTGCATCGGGCTTATTATATTGAGGCCTTGCAGCGTTTGGGTTACCGGGTGCTCATCGCCGAGTATCCGGGCTATGGCGCGCGGGACGGCTCGCCATCGGAAGCGGCGTTGATCGAGGACGGGATTGCGACCGCGAAAAGGATAGTCGAAACGTATAAGGAGCCGCTATTTCTATGCGGCGAGTCGCTGGGCAGCGGCGTCGTGGCGGGCATCGTCGCCTCTGGGCAAGTACAGGTGAAGGGGCTGCTGTTGATCGCGCCGTTCGACGCGATGGCGAAGGTTGCGCAGCATCATTACTGGTTTTTGCTCGCGCGCTGGCTGATTTGGGACAAGTTCGACAATGTGCCGCGGCTGCGCGATTTCAAAGGCCCGATCGCGGTGATCCTGGCCGGGCGGGATGAGGTGATTCCTAACCGTAATACGCTGGCATTGTTCGAGGCGTTGCCCGCGAAAAAAAAGCTCTGGCGTTTTGACGACGCGGGACACAATAGTCTGCCTTTGGAGCCCTGGCAGCCGTGGTGGCAGGAAGCGATGCAGTTTATCGCGCAGTGATCTCTTTACTGTAAACTCGCCATATCGATCACAAAGCGGTAGCGCACGTCGCTTTTCAAAGTGCGTTCGTAAGCTTCGTTGATGTTTTGTATCGGAATCACTTCCACATCGGCCGCGACGCCGTTTTCGGCGCAAAAGTCGAGCATCTCCTGGGTTTCGCGAATGCCGCCGATCAATGATCCGGCCAGACGCCGTCGCCCCATCACCAAAGGCCCTGCGGCCAGCGGCGTAGGCTCGGGCAAGCCGATCAGCACCATCGTGCCGTCGCGGCGCAGCAGGCTCAGGTAGGCATTGTAATCGTGCTGGGCCGACACCGTATCGAGGATGAAACTGAAGCGGCCTGCGTTCTGCGCGAAAGCCTCCGCATCGCGCAGCACGATAAAATTGTCCGCGCCGAGCCTGAAAGCATCTTCGCGCTTGCCCGGCGAATGGCTCAACACGGTCACATGCGCGCCGAGCGCCTTACCGAGCTTGACCGCCATATGGCCCAGGCCGCCGAGACCGACGATCGCGATCCTGTCGTTGCGCTGTACGCCGAAATGACGCAGCGGCGAATACGTCGTGATGCCCGCGCATAAGAGCGGCGCCGCGCGTTCCAGGGGGATGCCGTCCGGGATTTTTAAGACATAGGATTCATCGACGGTAATGCGCGTCGAATAACCTCCATAAGTTGGCGTGATGCGATCCTGTTCACGGCTGTTGTAGGTAAAACTCGCGCCCGCATGACAATACTGCTCTTCGCCGGCTTCACAGGCTTCGCATTGCCGGCATGAATCGACAAAGCAGCCGACGCCGACCGTATCGCCGACCTGCCAGCGGCCGACCTCGCTGCCGATTTGCGCGACAACGCCGATGATCTCATGCCCCGGCACCATCGGATAAATCGACCCGCCCCATTCGTTACGTGCCTGATGAATATCCGAATGGCAGACGCCGCAATACAGAATATCGATCAACACGTCATGCGCGCCGGGCTCGCGGCGCTCTATCGTAAACGGAGCCAAGGGCGATGCGGCGTCGGTTGCGGCGTAAACAGATGTTTTGATCATCGTGGCTTCTGTGAGTGATTTATTTTCTTTCAATTTGAGGTTAAACGGCTAATCAAAGCCCGCCATCAATCCGCAAAATCATAAACCTTGTAGTGATCAACCAAAGGCTTCAACACTTCATGAATCACTTTGTGATGTTCCGGATTTTTCGAATAATTCTCCAGCGCTTCCTTGTTCTCAAACGTCGCGGAAATCGCAATATCGAAGCTGTCATCGACCGCCGGGCTCGTCGTTTCGCGTTTGAGGCCGGCGACAGGCCCGATGTCGTAACTTAAAACGCCCGGCAATTTGGACAGCCGTTTGCTGCCTTCGATATATTTCCGGCGCGCTTCCGGATCGCCGTGCTGTTTCAGCCAGATCACCACGAGATGATGCACCTTGCCGCCCGAAGCGCCGGCAGGTTGTTCGGCGTAAGCGGCATTGCCAAGACTTAATGCAGCCAACAGTAATAGCCCTTGTTTCAAGTGAGTTGTTTTCATGGGTCAGTCCTCCGGTGAATAAAAACGGTTTTATGACCGCCAAGTGTACCAGAAAATTCAGTTGCTTCTATTTGAAATGCCGGCGTGAGAATGTCGCTAAAACCGGCTATGATAGCAGCCTGGAAAGGTATTCTTGATGGACTGACGATATGCAAAAACTCCCCCAAATCCTCTACCGTGCCGCACAAGTCAGAGAACTGGACCGGGTTGCGATCGAAGCATTCGGCATTCCCGGCTATCAATTGATGTGCAAGGCCGGCGGCGCGGTGTTCGAATGCATAACCGCAAAATGGCCGGAGGCGCGGTCGCTGGCGGTGTTTTGCGGCAGCGGCAATAATGCGGGAGACGGTTATGTGATTGCGCGGCTGGCGCTTGATGCCGGGCTAGAACCTCAGGCGGTCAGTGTCGGTGATCCCGAAAAACTGAAAGGCGATGCGATGACCGCTTACCGGGATTATGTCCAGGCCGGGGGGTGGGTGACTGCATTTGAGCCGGGGCAGGTGATCAAGGCCGATTTGTTCGTCGATGCATTGCTCGGCACCGGACTGGATCGGCCGGTGACGGGGCTTTACGCGGACGCGATCGCGGCGATCAATCGCTCTGGATTGCCCGCCGTTGCGGTCGATATTCCTTCGGGTCTGCATGCCGATACCGGCAACGCGATGGGCTGTGCGGTCAAGGCCGATTGCACGGTGACCTTTATCGGGCTGAAACAGGGGCTGTTTACCGGTCAGGCGGCCGAGTATGTCGGCGAGATTGTTTATGATGCATTGGCGGTGCCGGATGAGGTGTTTGCTTCGGTTAAATCCAGCGTGTTTCGCGTTATCCAAAAGCCTATGATGCCGCGCCCGCGCTGTGCGCATAAGGGCGGCATGGGGCATGTGCTGGTCGTCGGCGGCGATCTCGGCTATTCTGGCGCGGCGCGCATGGCGGGCGAGGCGGGGTTGCGGGTCGGCGCGGGCCTGGTCAGCATCGCGACGCGTAAGGAGCATGCCGGTTTGATGAATCTGAACCGGCCGGAGTTGATGTGCAGCGGCGTTGAAAGAGGTACGGGTCTAACTCCTTTGTTAGACAAGGCCGATGTTGTGGTGCTGGGGCCTGGGTTGGGGCAGGGCGCCTGGGGCAAGGAAATGTTCAGTGCCGTGCTGGAATCAGACAAGCCGATCGTGCTCGATGCGGACGGGTTGAATTTATTGGCCGTATCTCCGCTCAGCAAACCGAACTGGGTTTTGACGCCGCATCCCGGCGAGGCAGGACGCTTGCTTAGCTGCCCCACGCCATCCGTGCAGCAGGATCGTTTCGCGGCGGCATCTGCGATCCGCGCGGCTTACGGCGGTATCGCGGTATTGAAAGGTGCGGGGACTTTGATTGCAAGCGCATCACAAATCGGGGTGTCGACGACCGGTAATCCCGGCATGGCCTCGGGCGGTATGGGCGATGTGTTGTCCGGCGTGATCGCGGGATTAATCGCGCAAGGCCTCGATTTACAGGAGGCGGCCGAACAGGGTGTGTTTTTGCACGGCCGCGCCGCCGATCTGGCGGCCGCGAAGAACGGCGAACGCGGCCTGCTCGCGACCGATTTATTGCCCTTTTTGAGACAGTTGGTGAATTGATGCAACGCTATTTAGAATCCACGGAAGCAACCGAGCAGTTCGGCGCGGAGTTGTGGCGCCTGTTGCCGGCGAAATGTTTGGTGTTTCTATATGGCGACCTGGGCGCGGGCAAGACCACGCTGGTCCGCGGTTTTTTACAGGCGGCGGGTCATCTCGGCGCGGTGAAGAGCCCGACTTATACGCTGGTCGAAGAATACCGGATCGGCGGCCGGAAAGTTTATCATTTCGATCTCTACCGCCTGGCCGATCCGGAAGAGCTGGAATGGATCGGCATTCGCGATTATCTGGACGACGAAGCCGTCTGTATCTTCGAGTGGCCCGAAATGGGCGAGGGGATGTTGCCGGCGGCGGATTTGGCTATCCGCTTATGCGTGCAGGACGCAGGACGGCTGATTAGCGTCGATATTTTTGCGGAGCGGTTAAAAAACTTGTGCGCAAACGCTTTTGACGAGGTTGCCATCGCGCGCAACAAATAATACAATTCCAATAAGTTTTTTGGGGCGTAAAATCAGGCTTTTGGCCGGGTAGGGTTTACCTTCAGTCGCCGAAGTGGCGCGAAAGCTCAATTCCTTATTTCGGAGCCATACTGAAATGGCGAAAACCAAGGCAGATTAATAGCTTGCGATTTTAATGGTCGGGTAGAGAATTTTTCTATCGGTTGATAGAAGATGTCGCTAAGGAGAGGAAATGCAGATAGTCTTGATTTTTGATGTCCATAATTACGAAGTAATTATGGTGCCGAGGAGAGGACTTGAACCTCCACGAGCTTGCGCCCACTAGCACCTGAAGCTAGCGTGTCTACCAATTTCACCACCTCGGCAGGCGATGTGTTATCTCAGTTGATTTGCATATTATACGGGCCGATTTTGAGGTTGTCAAACAAATTTAAAATTTTTTTACTGGCTTCCGATAAAACGTGCGTCATTTCAGGCGCCGACGCAGAGATTTTTGCGCCAACGCCGCGAGTTTTTTTAATCTCCAGGCCTGGAAGCGTGTATCATATATCAACATGTTGAGCAATCAAGTTTTTATCCTGGATTTTTTCGATGCCGCCAAATCTTCGGGGCAAGCGTTCAATCCACTCATCCCATCCAAGTTATTTATTCATTTCTAAATGCCGTCAAAGTCAAAAAAAGTCGCTGACTTCACTTTAACCCACGACCCCTACGCCGAACGCGAAGCCGAAAAATATCAGCGTCCGATTCCGAGCCGCGAACTGATCCTGCAATACATCGAGCATACCGGCAAGCCGCTCAAGCGTGCGGAAATTGCCGAAGCTTTCGCGCTGAGCGACGACGAGCAACTGGAAGCGCTGCGCCGGCGTCTCCGGGCGATGGAAAGAGACGGACAATTATTGTTCAACCGCGGACAGAAATACTGTCTGGTCAATAACAAGGATTTGATCGTCGGGCGCATTCTCGGACATCCTGACGGCTATGGCTTCCTGCGCCCCGACGACGGTTCGGATGATCTGTATCTGTCGCCGCGCGAGATGAACGCGCTGCTGCATAACGACCGCGCGATGGTGCGCATTGCCGGTCTCGATAAAAAAGGCCGCCGAGAAGGCGCGGTGGTCGAAATTCTGGAGCGCAATACGCAGCAGGTCGTCGGCCGTTTTGTGAAGGACGGCTTTTTCTATGTCGTGCCCGATAACAAAAATATCGCGCAGAGCGTGCTGATTTCGCAAGGCCACTTCGGTGCGGCGAAACCCGGCCAGATCGTGATCGCCGAAATCCTCGAGCAGCCGACCAAGGTCCGGCAGCCGATCGGCCGTGTGATTGAAGTGCTTGGCGATCATCTGGCGCCCGGCATGGAAATCGAAATGGCGATTCGCTCCTATGGCTTACCTTACCAATGGCCGGAAGCGCTACTCGAAGAAATCCAGTCATTCAGCGAGGAGGTGCCGGAAGCGGCCAAGCAAAACCGGGTCGATTTGCGCAATACGCCGCTGGTCACGATCGATGGCGAGGACGCGCGCGACTTTGACGATGCGGTGTTTTGCAAGAAAACCTCGAAAGGCTGGAAACTCCTGGTCGCGATCGCGGACGTTTCGCATTATGTTCAAGTCAGCACGGCGCTCGATCAGGAGGCGAAAAACCGCAGCACGTCGGTGTATTTTCCGGAAAAAGTGATCCCGATGCTGCCGGAGATTTTGTCGAACGGACTCTGCTCATTGAATCCGCATGTCGACCGGCTGTGCATGGTCTGCGAGCTATTGATCGATGGTCAGGGGCACGTGGTCCGATCGAGCTTCTTCGAAGGCGTGATGCGCTCGCATGCACGGCTGACCTATACCGAAGTTTCGAAGATGCTGGTCGAGAATGACAAAGCCCTTTCCAACAAACATAAGGTGCTTCTGCCGCATCTTAAGGAGCTGTATGCCTTGTATCAGGCGATGCGCCTCAGCCGCGAAGAGCGCGGCGCGATGGATTTCGATACCCAGGAAACGCGGATCATTTTCGGCAAGGAGCGTAAAATCGACCGCATCGTGCCGCTGGTGCGCAACGACGCGCATAAACTGATCGAAGAGTTCATGATCGCGGCGAACATGGCGGCGGCGCGTTTTTTGAACAAGAAAAAAATTCCCAAACTGCTGCGCATTCACGAAGGCCCCAGTGCGGACAAATTGCTGGCGCTGCAAACTTTTCTCGGCGAAGTCGGCTTGAAGCTGGGCGGCGGCCTAAAGCCGACGCCGCTCGATTACATGCACCTGATGCAGTCGATCAAGGAGCGGTCCGATGCGCATCTGATTCAAACCGTGCTGCTGCGCTCGATGTCGCAGGCCGTTTACAGTCCCGATATAAAAGGCCATTTCGGTTTGGCGCTAGAAGAATACGCGCATTTCACCTCGCCAATCCGCCGTTATCCCGACCTGCTCGTGCACCGCGGTATCCGCCACGCCTTGCAGGGCAAAAAACCGGAAAGTTTCGTTTATAGCCATCCCGATATGGTATTGCTCGGCGAGCATTGCTCCGCGAACGAGCGGCGCGCCGACGATGCGACCCGTGACGTGGTGCTCTGGCTCAAATGCGAGTACATGATGGATAAGATCGGCGAGGAGTTTTCCGGCTTGATCTCGGCGGTTACCTCGTTCGGTTTTTTCGTCGAACTCGAAGAGATTTATGTCGAAGGCCTCGTGCATATCAGCAATCTGGGCCAGGATTATTTCCATTTCGATCCGGTCAGCCGCCAGCTCCGCGGCGAGCGCACCAACACGGTGTTCCGCTTGGGCGACAGCGTCAAGATCAAGGTCGTGCGCGTTGACTTGGATGAAAAGAAGATTGATTTTGAATTGATCCAAAAACGCAGTGCGGCCGCCAAGACGAAGTCTCGCAGCAGGTCGCGGCAAAGGAAGAAAAAGACATAAGCCTAGCATTTCGGCACTCCCCTGTAGCTTTTGGGGATGCCGAAGACCTGCCAGGTTTTTAAAACCTGGCAGGTCTGGAAGTCAGATGGGGCCTTGGACGCCGGTTCTGGCGAAACCCTTTACAGTCCCGCCACCCGCGTGTCGTTCGGCGTATATTGCTTGAAGTAGCTGCGCACGCCTTTGAAAATCGCCGTCGCAATAGTCGACTGATGATCCGTGCTATTCAGTTTACGCTCTTCGCCCGGATTGGAAATAAACGCCGTCTCGACCAGGATAGACGGAATGTCCGGTGATTTCAGCACCAAAAAACCCGCTTGCTGCACGGTCGTAAAATGCAGGCCGCCAATGTTTTGAAAACTTTTCAGCACATGCTTGGCGACATTGCTGCTAGCCTCCAGCGTCGCGGTTTGCGATAAGTCCAGCAGCACCGACGCCAGCACCTCTTCCTTGTCGTCAAGGCGGACGCCGCCGACCAGATCGGCCGCGTTTTCGCTGTTGGCAAGCCAGCGCGCCGCTTCGCTCGAAGCGCCGCGGTTGGACAGCGTAAATACCGATGCGCCTTTCACATCGGCTTTCTGATAGGCGTCGGCATGCACCGAAACAAACAAATCGGCATTGGCGGCGCGGGCAATCTCCATGCGTTTTCTGAGATCGACATAATAATCGCCTTTACGCACCAACACCGCGCGCATACCCTTTTGGCTATTGATCAGCGCCGCCAGTTTTTTGGCGATCGCGAGCACCACGCGCTTCTCTTCGGTGCCTCCGGGGCCATGCGCGCCCGGATCTTCGCCGCCATGTCCTGCATCGATCGCAACCACGATGTTTCTGCCGCTACGTTCGGCCGGCAACGTTTCTTTGGCCGGATTACCGCCTTTCTTTGTGACTTTTTGCAGGGCGGATGCCTTCGTTTCGGTTTTAGCCGCGCGCGCGATCGGCTTTTCCGAAGCGGCATCGCCAGCGGAGAGCGGGCCTTTATCGGTCAGATCGACGACCAGGCGGTGGCCATACATCTTGTTCGGATTCAGCGTGAAACTTTCATAACCGACCTGTCTTTTCAGGTTGGCCACGATTCTTAGGACTTTCTGTTTCTGGCTCGCGCGGATGCTGGAAAAAAAAGGATGCGAAGCCGGCGGCTGCGACAGCTTTCCCTTCAGGCGCGCGTTGTCAATATCGATCACCAGCCGGTCGGGCTGGTTGACCCATGAAATGTTATGCGCGGGAATGGCAGACACGTCTATCATCATTCGGCTTTGTTTCGCCGAACTCCAGAAATGCAATGAGTTGACATTCACCGGTTCCGCCAGGACGAGGCTGGAAAAAAGTTGTAACGCCAGCAAAAAGAATAAGTTAGCGAAATGTCTCATGGCCGCCGCCCAAATCAATGATAATTTCGTTTAAATTATAGCAATATGTACTTGTTTTACATAGACGTAAACAAAAATTATTTAGAGAAAATTAAATGCCCGGTTGGGATGCGGCATCTTGGGGAATGGAGCGGACGGAGCGGTGAAAGAAGGCGCTGAAGATCAAGCCTATTCACATAGGCCTGCAAGTCCATGGATTTTATCGGAAATCGGTTCGCCGGGCAGGTGTAAAGACAAATATGGACATAAAAAAGGGCGTTTAAACGCCCTTTTTGGGGTTATGCCGCGGGTTTAAAATTCCCGCCATGTTGAGGGGGAACTTTCCATCACAACGACCGATTTCGGCTCGGCCGTGTAATGCTTGCGTTTATGTTTGGTCTGGTCCTTGGGATCGATCGCGTCGTGCGGGGACGTTTTGGAGGTGTCGATCGCCAGGTGCCAGCTCATGTGTTTAAGCGGCGGCAGTTCCATTTCGACCTTGCTGTCCGACATGTTCAACATCACATGCAGATGCCCGCTGCCTTCGCTGGCGGCGGCCAGTGTGAACGCCAGCACACGCGCTTCCGGGTCGTACCAGTTCGGTTGGTCGATCCGCGCGCCGTGCCAGGAAATATCGGGCAAGTTGTTTTCGTTGTGTTTCTGGCCACTCAGGAAGCGGCGGCGCATCAACGACGGATTGCGTTTGCGCAGGGCGATCATGCGCTGCACGAAGCGCATGATCTCGCGCTTGCCAGCGCTGATATTCCAGTCGAACCAAGTCAATTCGTTATTTTGGCACCAGCCGTTATTGTTGCCGTGCTGGGTTTTCAGCAGTTCGTCGCCGGCCAGAAACATCGGTACGCCCTGACTCAGCAGCAAAATCGCAAACGCGTTTTTGACCTGTTTGATCCGAAACTCGTTGACATCCGGGTTGTCGGTCGGTCCTTCGATGCCGCAATTCCAGCTCAAGTTATGGTTGCAGCCGTCGCGGTTGCTTTCGCCGTTCGCCAGGTTGTGCTTGTCGTTGTAGCTGAACAGGTCGAGCAGGGTAAAGCCGTCGTGGCAGGTGATGAAATTGATGCTGTTGATCGGCAGACGCCCTTCGGGATGGTAGAGGTCGCTGCTGCCGCACAGGCGCGTCGCCAGATCGCCGATCAGACCTTTTTCGCCGCGCAGGAAGCGCCGCACCGCGTCGCGGTAGATGCCGTTCCATTCGGCCCAGCGGTAGCCCGGAAAACTGCCGACCTGGTACAAACCGGCCGCGTCCCAGGCTTCGGCGATCAGTTTGGTTCTGGCCAGCTTCTCGGATAATTCGATCGCCCACAATACCGGCGGATCACGCAGCGGCATGCCGCCTTCGCCGCGCGCCATCGCGCTGGCCAGGTCGAAGCGGAAGCCGTCGACATGCATGTTCTCGACCCAGTATTCAAGACAGTCGACGATAAAATTGGATACGAAAGGGTGATTCGCGTTGACCGTGTTGCCGCAGCCGGTATAGTCGCGGAATATGGTCTTGTTCAAGGAATCGATGTGGTAATAAATTTCGCTGTCGATGCCCTTGAAATTGATGATCGGCCCGCCTGTGCCGCCTTCCGCGGTGTGATTGAACACCACGTCCAGAATCACGCCGATGCCTGCCTTGTGCAGGGCCTTGACCAGATCGCGAAACTCCTGGATATGTGTGCCTTGTTCCGGCGTCACGCAGTAGCTTGGATGCGGGCTATAAAAACTGTGCGTGCTGTAGCCCCAGTAATTCGACAGGCCCAGATCCGCGGTGCCGGACGGTACGTCCTGTTCGTCGAACGCCATCACCGGCAGCAATTCGACATGCGTGATGCCGAGTTCTTTCAGGTAAGGAATTTTCTCGATCAGGCCGGCAAAGGTGCCCGGATGTTTGACTCCGGCGCTGTGATGACGGGTAAAGCCGCCCACGTTCAATTCATAAATGATCGCGTTCTCGCTGCGTATCGCCAACGCCACGTCGCCTTCCCAGTCATAATGGTCATCGATCACCATGCTGCGCATCGAGGTGCGGATATTGTCGCCCGGCAAACAGGCGGCCTTCCGGTCCCAAAGTTTCTGGCTGACCGCGCGCGCGCACGGATCGAGCAAATGTTTGTCCTTGTCGAACATCTGTCCCGATTGCGGAGTATTGTTCGGGCCGTCCATCCTCCAGGTGTACCAGACACCGGCCGGCAACTTTTCGACAAAGACATGCCACGCGTAAAAGGTCCGGTTTACTTGCGTTTGCAACGTGATCGACTGAAACGGCTCCAGGCTTTCGGCGGTTTCAAACAGCAACAACTCAACGGCTGTCGCATGACGGCTGAAAATCGAAAAATTGACGCCGTTTGGATTCGCCGTCGCGCCGGCGGGATAAGGATAACCTGTCTTGATATTATAAATTTCGGCCAACGAACTTTTCCTTCTATCGAATTTGCATTAACGCCATGGTCTTTTAACCGGCGAGCGCGGATGCGGACGGCGTTATTTGTACTTTGTGAGATAAATTAGGATATTTCCTTTTGCTAATGCATAAGGCAACTCGGCCCTCGCCAAATTCAGTATAAGCAAAAAACAAACCCAATGAGATTAAATTAGTGTGAAAGCAGAGTGTCGAGGGCGGGAATGGGTGCCTGTAAGCATAAATCTACACGGATTGTGCTGGCTTGGCAACGGGAGGAGTAATTCAGCGTACAGGAAAACGGGGGTAGGCGGATGGGCGTACAAGATTTTGGGCAGATGATTCGCCGGCCGTCAGTCTCAGCCATTTTGGGCGGAACTCTCTTCTTGATAATGTTTGCAGACAGCTTTAACTTTGGCGCACCAGCCATCCGTTTCGGTTGAAAGCTCTCCGCTTGCATTGCAACGCGCTGCCGTGACACCTCGACGCAACCGCAGTAAAGCCGCGTCAAGCGTTTTGATGTCTGATGGGTTCGTGTTAATTCACGCAGTACGTTGGGGAAGGTGGAGGGAGACTGCATAATATTTTAACCTATTTGTTCTAATTAGAACAAAATAATAATCTTAATCCATAATAACCTCAAGTTTTTTACCGTCATGTGGCTTGGTCAGCAACGGTGATTAGTTGAACACCGACGTTGGAAAATAACCCGAAAGCGTACAGATTGGCCTCGTAAATGCGACCTTGCGGTGAGGTCATGCGGCAGAAGTTTGGCATTGTTTTCGTGATTTTCGGCAACCTTTGCCGATGCTGCGGCTTAAAGCGTGCGCAGTTCAACGCCAAGCCAATGCACGCGCAGGATGTCATTAAAAAACATAAATAATTGAAATATATTGGTTAAATTCATATGGCGCGGTAAAGGTGCGGAGTGCGTAGGGGAGACTTTTAAAAAAATATTGTTTTCATTAGAACAAATATAGTTCTTATTAGTACGTATTCTGCTAGAATTTCACCGTACTTAGCGATTAACCCGAATCCGGCTTACACAAAGCTCATTTCAATCGCTATGTAAACAGACTCTATTTATCTACTCCGAGGTTTACCTTATGAACACATTCAAAAAAATTCTGGCTTCTTTCGTTATCGCTGCGGCGTCATCCAGCGCTTTTGCGGTCGCAAATCCAACGTATGAAGATGTTAAAGTGGCTATCGATACGACGCTAGCAAAAGTCGAAGAAGCGATTACGGCCCTGAACAATGGCACCGACAACGAGGCTGTGGGCAAGATAGTGTCCGACGCCCGCCAAACGCAAAAAGATATCGCTAATAATGTGCTCGATGTGAAACGCAACCGGGCCAGTGGCGTCTTGAATCAAGCGCGTAACGCACTGAAGAACAACGATGTGCAGGCGGCCAAGGAATCGTTAACCGATGCAGCCAACCGCTATAAGGAAATTCAACAAATCTATGCCTCTTCCCACTAAGCTGGCCATGGCTGTACCTACAAGCCAGCCAATTTAAGCACATCAATACCCCTTATTCGTGATTTACGGATAAGGGTTTTGATGTTGGTAGCAGGCAGATTCGGTCGGTTTTGAGAAATACAGAAGTTACTAATGCAGCAATAGTCCGGTCTATAGAAATTATGTTAATCTTGTAAACCAGGATTTATTGCTGTATGAGGTATTCAATCGGTGCCGAATTTTGCAAAATGCGTTTTTCAACAGCCGGTTAATCCTCCGAAAATACAGTCATTCCATAACAAAATTAACGATTGAACAAAGTGTCATTAAGTTTGCGAGAGGTGCTGCGCCACAGATACGATAATTTGCCTCGATTGTCGGCATGCCTGCCTCGGATTGTCAGTGTTGCGGCGATACCAACAGCGCTGGTATTGACCGCTTGCGTGTCGCCGAGCGCGGCGCAATGGGATGAACCCTCTTTGTCGGCTCCGCCCGACCCCGCCGTTGACTGGCATGATGACACGATCACAGCCGGCATTCAGCAACTCCCTCTATCCAGCCGTTCGCTTGAAGAAAGCCAGATCGATACCCTGCAAATCTACGATCTGCCTGCGCTGGTCGATCTGGCCTTGCATGCGAATCCGGAAACCCGTGTGAGTTGGGAAGAGGCGAAAGCCGCCGCTGCCCGGCTTGAAAGGAATCGCAGCGCCTGGTATCCGACCTTGACGGCGATGGCGTTCGGGCAATATTTTAAAACCAGCTTCCCGATTCCCGGCGGCGCGTTGGTCAGCGATGGCCACTCCTCTTACGGCGGCCTGGATCTGGCGTGGACACTGTTCGATTTCGGACGCCGGGAAGCCCAGGTCGATGCGGGCGCACAGCGTTTGAACGCCGCAAATTTTGCCTTCAACCGCAAACACCAGGAAATAGCCTATCGGGTTGCAAGCAGTTTTTTCGCCTATCAGGCGGCGGTGGCCAAGGTCACGGCGGCACAGCAAACCTTTGAGTCCGCCAGCGCCAGCTCGGCTTCGGTTCAGGCGAAACTCGGCAAGGGGCTGGCGACACGTCCCGATTTGCTGCTGGCGCTTCAGGAGCAGGCGAAATCCAGCTATGATCTCCAGGATGCCCGCGGTTCTGTGCTTCAGGCAAAGGCCGATCTGACGACGAACCTGGGCATCTCGCCTTCTTATACCCTGAAACTGATCGACCTGAGCAAGCTGCCGTTGCCGGCAGGCCTTGAGCCGTCGGTCGAGAAAATTGTCGATCAGGCCTTGGAGCAGCGTCCCGATCTGATGGCGCGTCTTGCGGAATTGCGCGCGCGCGCAGCGGAAGTGAAAAAGGCCAGGGCCGAATTCTGGCCCAAGTTTTCCCTTGGCGGCACGATTGGCAATCAATACTGGGGAAATGTGCGCACAAATCCGCCCGGTAACGAAACCTATTCGGCCAGCAATCTGGTCGGCACCGCGATGCTGAACGTGGAATGGACCTTGTTCGACGGCTTTGAACGCAGCAATGCGGTGCACGAAGCGGAGGCCCGGAAAGAGGCTTCCAGGGCTGAGCTTGAAGCCTTGCGTCTGGAAATTATGCGCGATATCTGGAAAGCCTATGCCGATACCAAAACCGCGCTGGAAAAACGCGAGTTTGCGTTAGCCTTGTTGAAAGCCGCCGAAGAATCTTATGCCGCCACACAAGAGTCTTATACCCACGGATTTTCGACGGTGATAGAACTGCTGTCCGCGCAAAAGGATCTGGCGCGCGCCCGTTATACCGAAATCGATAGCCGCGCCACCTTGCTGCGATCCGCGGCAACCCTGGTTTATGCTTCCGGCGCCCGTTGAATACACCCTAAAATCAACCCTATGATATTACGAAAATTATTGAAGTTTTCCTCCATGCCCAGGCGCAAATGATGACGTTCCTGTCGAGTTTACGAAAAACGGCGGTTCCGGTTATTTCCGCGTTTTTTTTGACGGCTTGCGACCCGATGCTGAGTATTCAGGGTTCGTTCTGGCCTGCCTGGATTATCTGTATTCTTGCCGGGCTGATGGCAAGCATGGTGCTGATGTGGCAATTGGTGCTGCACAGGCTGGCGCCGTATCTCGGGCCGCCGCTATTGATCGTGCCGAGCCTGTGGGCGTTGTGCACCTTTGTGATCTGGTTGTTATTTTACTCGACGTAAACACGGGCGCCGTTCATTATGGAAAACAGTCAAACCGATCATTACGATATAAACCTTAAACGCCGCATGACGCTCGGGCGTATCATCGGTGCATTAATCGTGCTGGGCGCGCTGATCACCGGAGCGCTGGCCTGGCGCATCAACTATCAGCACCCCCGCACCAACGATGCGATGGTACGGGCCAACATCGTCGGCATCGCGCCCCAGGTGAGCGGCCGTATCGTGGAATTGCATGTCGAAGACAATCAATACGTCAAAAAGGGCGATTTGCTGTATGTGATCGATCCGCGCCCCTATCAGGCCAAACTGGATCAGGCCAGGGCGGAATTGCTGCTGGCTGAAAAAGAAGTGGATTCACGGCGCGCCTCCAGCGGTTCCGCAGAGATTGCCATCGTGCGGCTCGAACACCAGCGCACCGCTGCCGAGGCTGAAATCAACCGAATCGAGGCCGAGGATGAGTACCTGCATAACTATCTCGAACGCATTGAGCCACTGGCGGAGAAACAATACGTCACGGCGGATGAGCTCAAGCAGGCCCGTTCCAAGTACGCTGCCTCGCGTGCAGAGTTGGCGGATGCGCGGGCCAAGGAGCTTTCGGCTCAGAGCGCGATCGCCGAAGCCAAAAGCGAGAGCCGCCGCGCCGTGTCGTTGATTGCCCAGGTCGGTAACGTCAATGCCCGCATCGAAGCGGCCAAGGCGGTCGTTGCCGCCGCCGAACTCGACGTGGAATACTGTTCGGTCAGGGCGCCTTTCGATGCCTATGTCACCAACCTGAATACCCGCGAAGGCGAATACGCCAAGATCGGAACACAACTGTTCGCGCTGGTCGATGACCGCCACTGGTATGCGATCGCCAACTTCAAAGAAACGTATCTGCAATCCATCCGTCCCGGCCAGGACGCCGAAGTTTTTCTGGTTGGCTATCCGGGAAAACGCTTTAGCGGGGTGGTGACCGGTATCGGCTGGGCTAATTCTCCTGATAATACGAAGCAGCAAGGCGTATTGCCGGAGGTTGAGCGCACCTTGCACTGGGTTGTCCTGGCATCGCGCTTTCCGGTGCGGATCGAGATAAAGGAGCGCGACCCCGAGCATCCGCTGCGCATGGGCATGACCGCCTTTGTCACCGTTCTGGATCGCCCTGGCGAAATTTCGGGGCATTCGCCGGCCAGCGAGGAGGGAGCCGGCAAAACCCGGATGCCGCAATGAACAGCGGCGACACGCAGGACGCTTCGTTTCCGAACCAAAGTAGAAGCCGCCTTTGGTTCGGCACCGGCCTGACGCAATTCCTGACGGCTGAACTCAGCGATTTTCCAGGGCGGCGGGTCGCTGCATTTCGCCTGTTCATCGTGTCGCTGACCATTGCGCTAGTCAGCCAAGCCTTGCATGTGCCTCCGTTGGGGGCGATCGCGCTGCTGATCTGTCTGAGTTACGATGCCTATGCGAATGCCGGCCAATCGCTGGCATTCGGGATGCGTCAGCTGGGCTATATCATCGTCACCACTATCATATCGGTATTGACGCTGATGTTAGCCGGCAATGAGGCTTGGCTGCTCTTGCCCTTGTCTTTCATCATCATGGCGGCCGCACTGTTTCATGCACGCCTGACCGCCTGGCCCACCGGCATTGCGCTATGGTATTCGGTGGCGGTGCTGTACAGCCCAAGCGCTCCCGATCAAGGCATCTACAACGCCTTGTGGAATATCCCGATCATTGGCGTGCTGGCTATCGGCTCCTGGACGGTGGTGCACCTGATCATTAAGCCGCAAGACCCGCAGAAGCTGCTGAAGGCGAGCATAGCTGAGCAACTGATGGCGGTGGAATCTATTTTGAGTACGCGCCTGGCCGACAGCGGCGTGACGATCCATGACCGGGTCATCGCGAAACTGTCGAGCCCCGGCAGCTTCGGCAAAGTGATGGGTTTGCTGGCCAATGCGGAACTGATACATCCTTCCACGCATAAACGGCATGATACCTACCTTGCCCTTCTGCTTGAAATCGACGGCCTGCGGCAACTGGCCCTCTGGCTGGACCAGGTGTTGACGGTGGAGTATCGCGCTCAACCGATGAATCAGGAAAAATTAAATGTCTACCTGGCTTTGCAAAGCGCCTGCGCAACGCTACGGCAAGGCGTGGAAAAATCGCGCGATGTTTCCGGGCAAATAGAGACGCTGCTATCCGATGACGTGCTGCACCGTTATTCGCTGCAAACTCACCCTTCGCTGTTAACCTCCATTTGGCGCGCGCTCCAACGGATCGCCGGGTTGCTGCATGACTTGCATGAGCCTGCGCCTGAAATTAAAACCCTAGCCGCTGAAACCGATGATAATGAAACCGAGGGCTGGTTTCCAGCCTGGTTTGGCTATGACTTCTGGGCTGCGCATGCCGACAGCCTGCAATTCGGAATCAAATTTTCGCTCGGTGCGATACTCTGCACGTTGATCATCGAAAGCCTGGACTGGCCGGGCATCAATACCGCCATACCCACCTGTCTGGTCGCCGCACAAACCAGCCTCGGCGCCGACTACAGGCTCTCGCTATTGCGTTTGTCGGGGGCGGCCCTGGGCGGGCTCTGCGCCTATTTTTATGTACTGGTATTCCAGTCCCAGCTCGACACCATCGCCGGCTTTGCGCTGGCGACGGCTCCGTTCTGGGCCATGGCGGCCTGGATTTCCTCCGGCAGCGAACGGATCGCCTACCTGGGCAGGCAGCTCGGGTTTTCGTTCGCGCTGTTCGTCTTGCATGATTTTGGTCCGGTCGCCGATCTCGATCTGCCGCGTGACCGGGTTATCGGCATTTTGCTGGGTGTGATCGTGATGGGAGTACTCGACTATGCGCTATGGCCGCGGCGTTCGATTGTGCTTGCCCGCCACCATGGCGCCGCGGCATTACACGCACTCGCCAAGCTCACAACCCGGCTGCCGGAATTGAGCCTATTGCTCAAGCATACGCTGCCATTGCGCCTGGCCGCAGAAAAAGATCTGGCTGCTGCGCAGGATTTGGTGGTTCACGCCGTACTGGAGCCGGATGCAAGAGTGATCGACAAAGCCAACGAAAGAAAAGCGCTGAGCGCGATGATTGAAGCCGCCGGAAACCTGTCCGGCTTGCTACAGATTCGGCGCCGCTATCGCTTGCTGAGCGGTCAACAATTCAGTAGTTTTCCTGATGAACTGCAACAACATAGCCGTGCTTTCGATGCAGCGCTGGCAAGCGCCCTGGAGAATGCGGCGCAGGTGCTGCAAGGTGAGCCGCAGGAGATTCGGACGGAGGCTGCCGACATCTATGCGCTATTGAAACAAAGCTACACGGAACACCATCGCATCGACAGCTTACCTGCCGACCTGGCGATGGAATGGGAACTGCGCTTCATGCTGGACCAGCAAATCATCGAGCGGGTAGAGCACATCCAGAAAAGTGCTCTGGATACTGTTTCCTATCGCCCGAAAGCCGGCTTGACCATTGACGAGTGGAACAGCTCCGGTCATTCCAATGACGGGTAAATCGGAGTGTCTATCGATCGTCGCCATGTTTCTCTTCCATGTGTTATGGCTCGGTGGACATCGACTGATTGCAGGTTTCCCTGATGATCTCGGCCAGTCGCCGAACGCCTGGGCTGACAAGGTCCGGATTGGCCAGGATCATATAGAGCGGGACTTCAAGGATGCCGCCTTCCCGCAATGGCAGCGGCTTGAGCAGTCCTGTTTTTAACTCCTCCCGGATATGCTCTTCCGGAAGTCTGGCAAAGCCAAAGCCCATAGAGACGGCCTGGATCGACGTGGCAATCTGGCTCACCGTCCAGCGCTGATCAACTTCGACGGATACCGCGCGCCGGTCGCGTTTGCTTCCCGAATCCCGGATCACCACATGCCGATAGGCGCGCAAGTCGCGACGGGTCAACTCTCGGCCATACTGATGCAAGGGATGATCGGCATGCGCGACGGTGATCAAGCGAATTCGCATCAACAGTTCGCCTAGAAAACCCGGTGGCATCCGGGGTGAAATCACCAGGTCGGCTTCGCCCTTGAGCAGCGCATCGTCAGTACCTCCGAGCACCGACTCGATTAATTCAATCCGTGTGCGTGGGCTTTCCTGGCCGAGGCGGTCCAGGCTGGTCAACAGCAGTCGTGAAGGAAACAGGATTTCCGCCGCGACGTGAATCTCGGCCTCCCAACCTGCCGAAAGCGTGTGCGCCGCTCGCTCCAGATCGCCGGCCTCCTCGACTAAGGCTAATGCACGGCGGTAGAGCATCTGGCCGGTCGGCGTGAGTATGGCTTTGCGTCCCTGAATCTCGAACGCCTTCACGCCCAGCAGAGACTCGATTTTTTGCACCGCATAAGTCACCGCAGATTGGCTTTTATTCAGGATTTCCGCCGCCTGGGCGTAACCGCCGGCATCCACCACCACGATCAGGGATCGCCATTGTTCGAGGGTAATGTGAGGTGTTTTCATAATTAATCTAATTATTAGATTGGTATAAGCAAAATATTATACTTTTTTATCGAATGAGTTGGGTGTTTAATGTAAGCACATTCAGCAACGGAGGATAACCTCATGAAAACCCTGCTACAAATCAACTCCAGCATATTTTCTTCCGGCGGACAGTCCAGCCAACTCGCCGATCAATTTGTCGCCGCCTGGCGCGCAAATCATTCGGATGCACAGGTGGTCGTTCGCGACCTGGCACAGAATCCCTTGCCGCACCTTGACGCGCCGCGGGTGACGGCATTTTTTGCGCCGCCGGAAGCGCGAACCCCGGAACAACAGGCCTTTGTGGCGGAGTCGGATGCACTGATCGACGAAGTCAAACAGGCCGAGGTCATCGTGATCGGCTTGCCGATGTATAACTTCGGCATTCCTTCGACGCTGAAGGCTTACTTCGACCAGATTGCCAGGGCCGGCGTGACTTTTCGCTACACCCAAAACGGCCCCGAAGGCTTGCTGACCGGCAAGAAGACCTATGTCTTCGCCACGCGCGGCGGACTGTACGCCGGCACGCCGCTCGACAGCCAAACTGGCTATGTGCGGAACTTCCTCGGTTTTTTAGGTATCACCGATGTCGAATTCGTTTATGTCGAAGGACTCAACATGGGCGAGGCAAACAAGGATGCGGCATTGGCCAAAGCCCAACAGCAACTCGCCAACTTGGCGGCATGAATATGGCATTCGATATATAAGGGGTACGATATGCAAACTCGAACATTGAAACAAGTGATCAAAGCCATCTCCACCGTCGATGGCGGCGGCGTCAAGTTGTTACGCAGTCTTGGACAATCCCAGGACCTGCGCCTCGATCCATTTTTGATGCTGGACGAATTTTCCTCGATGAATGCCGGCGATTACATCGCCGGCTTCCCCGATCACCCGCACCGTGGTTTCGAGACGGTGACTTACATGCTGGACGGGCACATGTTGCACCAGGACCACCTGGGAAACCGGGGCGACTTGAAGCCTGGATCGGTGCAATGGATGACCGCCGGACGCGGCATCATTCACTCCGAAATGCCGAAACAAGAGAGCGGACGCATGCGCGGTTTCCAGCTTTGGGTGAATTTGCCCGCTGCCGAGAAAATGAAACCGGCCGCCTACCAGGATATTCAGCCCGAGGCCATTCCCATCCTAAGCTTGCAGGGCGGAGGCCGGGTCAAAATCATCGCCGGAACAGCAGAAGTAGAGAACCAGGTCATATCCGGGCCAATCCAGGGTCTGAGCACCGAGCCGTTGTTCCTTGATGTTCGCCTCCCGGCAGGCGGACATTTTGTCCACCCGATTGCTCAAGGCCATAACGCATTTGTGTATGTTTACGAGGGCCAGGCCGAAATCGGTTCAATGGCGGAAAGACATCCTTTGGAAACACATGCTGCGGGAGTGCTGTCCGATGGCGATCGGATAGAAGTTCACGCAGGCAAGGAGGAGGCCGCTTTTCTGGTGCTTGCTGCCCGACCCTTGAATGATCCGATTGTCCAGTATGGTCCCTTCGTTATGAATACACGGGATCAAATTGAGCAGGCGATTGCAGACTATAGGAATGGGCAGTTGGTATGAGCCGGTTAGGCTATGTGCAGTAGAAGGCATGGAGTTCGATCCTATTCCGATTGCCGTGCGTAACTGGTTAGCTTTGTGCCCGGAAGAGCGCTGGTGGTTATTCGGCATGACGGCACTCACTACCAAAGATATTTCTCCCGGCACTATCAGTTTGTTTGATTTTGAGTAAACGGGCTCTGAATGGAGTCGTTATACGGGGTACATTATCATCGTGTGATTGTTGGCAATTAGACTTATCATGATCCCATTTTATCTTCCTATGAGACTTTCCTATGAAAACTGTGAATGTTAGCGGTTTAAAAAATAACCCCAGCGAAGCGTTGCGAATGGCTCACGAGGATATGGTGTTGGTCATGAACAGAAACGAAACCGACGCTGTTATAGTGGGGCTCAAATCCGCCAAAATAATCGGCATGCCGTGTGTGCGCAAGGCCTTGGCAACCGCCTTGTTTAAAGACGGCAATTTATCTCTGGCGCGTTCCGCGAAATTGGCTGACATGACGTTGGCCGGTTTTATCGCCCATGTCTCGCGTTTAGGCATTCCCGTCGTCGATCAAACGGCCGAAGAAGTACAAGAGGATTTAGACACCCTTGAACAATGGCTTAAACAAGTCTAGCTTGCACATGGCGCATAAAGTTGTCATAGACTCCAGTCCGTTGATTGGGCTGGCGCTAGTCGGCGGCTTAGCCTGGCTGCCAACACTGTTTGGTCAGGTTTTCTTGCCTGAATCGGTTAAACAGGAAGTCCTACCCGATAAAGCCGCACCGGGAGAGCAGGCTATCGCTCACGCGATTGCCGAGGGCTGGGTTCTTACTGGAAGGGGCGCAAGCCCTTGATCTTGGTACGGGCGATTGTTTTAGGCTGTTTATTACCGCCCACTGATAATGCCTTTAAGCCCATAGAGATATTAAAAATCTTGGACATCATTGATCCATGGGAATACTTTACCTACAAAATCAAATCGCCGGATCTCACCAAAAAGCGCGCCACTGGCTTCGATTTACGCTACAACGCGCACTTGTCTCCTTCTGATCAGGATTGGCGAGATTGCTCCAATGTGTTATCACAGCGGGATTTTGGGACTTTGATGCGGATGGCTTGGGAAAAATGAGCATGTCTTCTCGATCTGTTTTTTTTGTTTCGGGGAAACGAATGACCAAAATTCATAACACAGCCTGGAAGAACGCTTGAAACCTTAGCTAGGACTTTTACGGGCATAAAAAAAGCAGCTGCGATTAAACCGCAAGCTGCTTTTTTGTAAAATCAAGGTTGGTGGGTCGTCCGGGATTCGAACCCGGGACAACCGCATTAAAAGTGCGATGCTCTACCGACTGAGCTAACGACCCAACAAAGAAATCGGTTTTATAAGGGGGATTTTACGAAATCAGCAAATTGTCAGCGATGAAAAATTTCTGACATAAAAAAAGGGCTGTCAGTTAAATCTAAGCCCTTGATTTTTTTGTAATTTAGTTGGTGGGTCGTCCGGGATTCGAACCCGGGACAACCGCATTAAAAGTGCGATGCTCTACCGACTGAGCTAACGACCCAACAAAGAAATAGAATTATAGGGTGAATTTTGGTCTTTGGCAAGACCTTTTTGTCTTTAGATCTAAGAAAATGCTGTTTTTTAGAGCTTGTCTCGTAAAAGTCATTGATAATAAAAAAACATTGTCCGCCGGGCCGTAAAGATTTATCAGGCGTTGGTCGACAAGGCTTGCAAGGGGGAGATGGAGTCAAGCGCCAATGATTCGGCTACGGCCGTGTTGGTTAACTGCCCTCGATGGGTATTCAGGCCAAGTTGCAGCGCATTGTTGCGGCGGAGCGCGTCCAGACCTTCGTTGGCCAGGTTCAGCACGTAGGGCAGGGTGGCGTTGTTCAGTGCCAGGGTGCTGGTGCGCGGAACCGCGCCGGGCATGTTGGCGACGCAATAATGCACGATGCCGTCGACGGTGTAGGTCGGCTCGCTGTGGGTGGTCGGGCGCGCGGTTTCGACGCAGCCGCCCTGGTCGATCGAGATATCGACGATTACCGCGCCTGGGCGCATGTTTTTCAGCATGTCGGCCCGCACCAGCCAGGGAGCCTTGGCGCCCGGAATCAACACCGCGCCGATCACCAGATCGGCCTCATAGACCGCCTCCTCGATCGTGTAGGCGTTGCTGATGCGGGTCTGCAGCTGTCCCCGGTAAATATCGTCCAGCGTTTTCAGGCGCTCATAGCTCACGTCGAGTACGGTGACCGCGGCGCCGAAGCCGACCGCGACCCGCGCCGCATTGGAGCCTGCGATGCCGGCGCCGAGAATCACGACCGTGGCGGGCGGGACCCCCGGAATGCCGGACATCAGAATACCGCGGCCGCCGTGGTTTTTTTGCAGATAGGTCGCTCCGGCCTGGACCGCCATGCGCCCTGCGACCTCGCTCATCGGCGTCAGCAAGGGCAGCTTGCCGTCGGGCATTTGCACCGTTTCATAGGCGATGCCGGTGCTGCCGCTCTTTAACAGGACATCGGTCAGGGTAGGGTTCGAGGCCAAATGCAGGTAGGTGAAGAGAATCGTATCCTTATTCAGATAGCGGTATTCCGTCTCGATCGGCTCCTTGACCTTGATGACCAGTTCCGCGGCCCAGGCTTCTTCCGCGTGCATCACGATCTCCGCGCCGGCGGACAGATATTCGAGGTCGGTGAACGAACTGCCGATGCCGGCGCCGCTCTGCACCTTGATGCGATGGCCCTGCCGGGTCAGCGCGCTGACCGCACCGGGGGTCAGGCCCGCTCTGTACTCGTTGTCTTTTATTTCTTTGGGCAGTCCGATCAGCATATTTGAAATCCGTGAGGAAGGTTGATTTTAAAAATAGCATGATTAACAGAGGCGAACAATAAAATCTGCCAGGCATTTTGCGATCGTGTAGCCGTCTTCCTTTAATGAACTTTTCGATTTGCCGTTAGGACGAAACATGCAGGATGTCATCAACACTTCCGTTATCTCGCCGTATAATGACAATGCATCATCTGGGTAGGGGTTTTATGCTTGAGTATTACTAAACTCTAATATAAACTCGATGCCAATCCCTATACTGATCAGGGTTTTAATAATAACAAGGTTTGAGGAGGATTTATGCCGAAGAGCAACCATTACAGCCGCCGCCGTTTTTTAACGCAATCGAGCTTGGGCTTGCTGGCGTTTGCCGGCATGCCGGCGATGCTGCGCGCGATGGAGGGCATGCAGGCCATGCCGAAACTGGTGCCGAACAAGGCGTCGCCAAATTTTAAGCCGGATGTCGAATTCGAGTTAAATTGTCGTTCCGCCTCGGTGCCGATTCTGCCGGGCAAATCCACCCAAGTGCAGCAATATACCGGCAATCTGCTCAAGGGGCCGGAGGGGTCGCTGGTCGAGATTCCGAACTCCTATCTGGGGCCCTTGATTCATTTGCAGAAAGGCCAGAAGGTTCGGGTTCATCTGCACAATAAATTGGCCGAGCCGACCATCACGCATTGGCACGGCCTACATGTGCCGGCCGAAATGGACGGCCATCCGCGTTACACGATCGATCCCGGCCAAACCTTCGTCTACGAATTTGAAATGCTGAATCGGGCCAGCATGAATATCTACCATCCGCATCCGCATGAAATCACCGCCAAGCAGGTTTATCATGGCATGGCCGGTGCGTTGTTCGTGCATGACGGCGAGGAGGCGGCGCTCGGATTGCCGTCCGGAGAATATGAAATTCCGATTGTGATTCAGGACCGCCGATTCGACGATCAGAATCAATTGCTATATGTGGCCGGCATGCACGGCATGCATGACCGGATGATGGGATATTACGGCGACCGGGTCCTGGTCAACGGACGCCCCGATTATACGATCGATGTAGATAGCCGCGCCTACCGCTTACGCTTTCTGAACGGTTCGACCGCGCGGATTTACAAACTCGGTTGGGACGACGGCACGCCGCTGACCGTGCTCGGGGTCGATGGCGGCTTGCTGGAGGCTCCGGAAAACAAGCCTTATGTGATGCTGGCGCCGGGCGAGCGCCTGGATGTCTGGGTCGATTTCACGGGTCGCGCGGTCGGCTCGCAGCTGGTGATGCGCAGTCTGCCGTTTTCCGGCGTGTTGCCGAAAATGGCCGAACGAATGCAAAGAGGCATGGGCGGTATGGGCGGCGGTCACCAGATGGGGATGATGGGCGGCATGATGCACCAATTGGCTTTGCCGGTCGGCAGCGATTATCCGATCTTTACCGCGCGGGTCAAACGCAAGGTCAGCGACAGCCCGGCCCTGCCGAAGCAATTATCGAAGATCAACTGGTATAAAGTTGAAGATACCGCGAATGCGAATAAGCCGGTGCCGATCGGCATTTCTGAAGGCCACATGGCGATGCTGCTGAACGGCCGGCCGTATGCGTTCGACGACGTGCAGCCGAACGAACGCATCCGCCTGAACACGGTGCAATTGATGGAGATCTTTCATGCGCATGGCGAAGGCGGCGGGCATGGCGGCAAAGCCTCCGACGAGAACAAGGAACATCAGGGGGCAGAGCAAAGCGGCGGCATGCAGCACGGCGGCATGGGTGGCCACGGTATGGGTATGATGGGCGGCGGTATGGGCATGCATGGCGGCGGCGAGGGAGGCGGCATGGGCATGATGGGAGGCATGCACGGCGGCGGCGAGCCGGGTGGCGGCGAACACGGCGGTATGGGGGGCGGTATGGGAGGCATGGGCATGATGATGAGCATGGCGCATCCGATCCATCTGCACGGACAGTCGTTCCAGATCGTCAGCCGCAGCATGGCCGCCGGCAATGAGGAGGACTACGAAAGCGTGCGCCACGGCTTTATTGAGAATGGCTTAAAAGACACCGTCCTGGTGATGCCCGGTGAAACGGTCCGCATCATCAAGCCGTTCCAGGATTTCAAGGGCCTGTTCATGTATCACTGCCATAACCTCGAACACGAAGATATGGGCATGATGCGCGATTTTCTAGTCGAATAAATCCGCTTGATAGGTCAGGCCGCGCGCTTCGCGGCCTGACCCTTCCGAAGAGGCGCCGGCAAACGCCGCGATGGCGTTTTATGTCTGATTTCCCCGAAACATGAAATACACCGCGCCGAGCAAACACAGTCCGGCCCAGAGGTAATCCAGTTTCAACGGTTCCTTCATGTAGAGCAGCGAGAAGGGCACAAAGACCGAGAGCGTCACCACTTCCTGAATGATTTTCAACTGGCCTAGCGACAGTTGGGTGTAGCCGATACGGTTGGCCGGCACCTGCAGCAGGTATTCGAACAGCGCAATCCCCCAACTGAGCAGCGCGGCGATGATCCATGGCTTGTTGCCGAGATTCTTCAGGTGCGCATACCAGGCGAAAGTCATGAAAACATTGCTGCACAAGAGCAGGCTGACGGTCGTTACAATGGGGATCGACATATTCGGGGATTATGTGGTTTGAATATTACTATTTTACCAGAAGCCGAAAATGGCGAGATAATCGATATTACTGCGCGGGGGTGGGACAAATTGCCGCAGGAACAATGGGGTTGCAGGCGATCCACCGGGCTTTTTTTTTGTTACACTATAGGCTTCAATAATAATTTCAAAGGAGATACCGTGGGTAAACTTCAAACTCAAATCATTTCATTTGTGACTGTGGTTCTTGTCGGTTTAACGATTGTTTCCTTGGCCAATGCGACCACACCGGCGGAAAAAAAGGCCGAAAGCGCGGCTTTCCTGGCTCAAAACGGCAAAAAGCCGAATATAGTGACGACCAAAAGCGGTTTGCAGTATGAAGTATTGACCAAGGGTAGCGGCACGGCTTCTCCTTCGGCGACCGACAACGTGACCGTGCATTACAAGGGCACGACGATCGACGGCAAAGAGTTTGACAGTTCCTATAGCCGCGGCGAGCCGATCACTTTTCCTTTGAATGGCGTGATTCCGGGCTGGACCGAGGGCGTACAATTAATGACTGAAGGCGCTAAATATCGTCTTTATATTCCATCCGAACTGGCTTACGGCGAACGCGGCGCAGGTCCCATCGGTCCGAACGAAGCGCTGATTTTCGATGTCGAACTGATCAAAATTCAATAAAGGCCGGGTTGCAATAAATTTCCGGCATACAGGCCTAGCGCTCCCCTGCTAGGCGATGGGTCGCGCGTTCTAAACCGTTACGCGGTTCGGGGCGCAGAGCGCCCTTAGCCGGGTTCCCACAGAGCGTGGGAGCCATGATTCTTCTCCATGATGGGTTAGTGCTATGCTAACCCAGCCTATCCGGCGTAAAATACCCGCTTTAGCCTGACTCCCCATTCTTTTAAAACATGCCCCACTACCAGTTTTTCGCCACGACTCCGAAGGCGATGGAAGCCGTTCTTTGCGAAGAACTGACACAACTCGGCGCGGAAAATATCAAGCCCGCGCTCGCCGGCGTCGCCTTCGAGGGTGATCTGGCGACGGCTTACCGGGTCTGCCTGTGGTCCAGAACCGCGAACCGTATTCTGCTGTTGTTAAGCACATTCGAGGTCAAAACCCAGGATGATCTTTATGACGGCGTCAAAAAAATCAACTGGTTCGAGCACATGGGTCCGGAAGATAGCTTTGCGGTGACCTTTAGCGCGAAGAATTCAGAGGTGATCACGCATTCGCATTTCGGCGCCTTGAAGGTCAAGGATGCGATCGTCGATCAGATGCGCGCGAAGTTTCAGAAGCGTCCGAATATTGAGATTGAACGGCCCGACATCCGGGTCAATGTGCATTTGCTGGGCCAAAGCGCGCAATTGAGTCTCGATTTGTCCGGCGAAAGCCTGCACCGCCGCGGTTACCGCGACATCACGATTCAGGCGCCGATCAAGGAAAATCTGGCCGCCGCGATGCTGTTGAAAAGCGGCTGGCCGAACATCGCAAAAGCCGGCGGTACCCTGATCGATCCGATGTGCGGCTCCGGCACGCTGTTGATCGAGGCGGCGATGATCGCGGGCGATTTCGCGCCCGGCCTGCTGCGGGATTATTACGGGTTTCTCGGCTGGAAACAGCACGATGCTGAACGCTGGCAGGCGATCCGCGAAGACGCCCGCCAGCGTAAACTGGCCGGCATGGACAAGATTCCGGTCATCGCCGGTTTCGACCTCGACCGCCAGTCGGTCAATGCGGCTTTGGCGCATATCGCGAATGCCGGTCTGCAACATAAAATCCATGTCGAACGCCGCGATATTTCCGATGCCGAAGCGGCCGCGAGTTGGCCGCCGGGACTGGTGATCTGCAATCCTCCGTATGGCGAACGGCTCGGCGATACCCAGGAAACCTCCGACCTGTATCAACGCTTCGGCGAGATTTTGAAAGCCCGATTTACCGGCTGGAAGGCCGCGCTGATCATCAGCGACCCGGAACTGGGTTTCCGTCTCGGCATCCGCTCGCAAAAACCGGTCACGTTGTATAACGGCGCCCTCGAATGCAAACTGCTGCGTTTCAGCATCGAGCCCGCGGCGTTTTTCACCCCGAAGGCGAAGACGCCGGAGGAGCGCATCAGCCGCGCGGTCGAAGGCAGCCAGCAACCCGCGGAAGAGGCTGTCGGCGCCGACATGTTTGCGAACCGGCTGCAAAAGAACCTGAAAAAACTCGCGAAATGGGCGAAGCAAAACCAGGTGACCTGCTACCGCGTCTATGACGCGGACCTGCCCGAATTCGCGGTCGCGGTCGATATCTATCAGGGCGAAGAAACCTGGGTCAATGTGCAGGAATACGAACCGCCGAAGAGCGTCGATCCTTTCAAGGCCGACCGCCGGCTGGCCGGCGTACTCGCGGAAATCCCGAAGGTGCTCGGCATCCCCAAGGCAAACGTGTTTCTGAAAATTCGCCGCAAGCAAAAAAATACCGACCAGTACGAGAAACACGGCGAGGCCGGTCAATTTCATGTCGTCGAGGAAGGCGGCTGCAAGTTTTGGGTCAATTTCGAGGATTATCTCGATACCGGCCTGTTTCTCGATCACCGGCCGCTCCGCCTCCGGATTCAAAAAGAGGCGAAAGACAAACGTTTTCTGAATCTGTTCGCCTATACCGGCAGCGCGACCGTGCATGCGGCGAAGGGAGGCGCTATTGCGACCACCACGGTCGATATGTCGAACACCTATGTGAACTGGGCGAAGCGGAATCTGGCGCTGAACCGGATCGAGGGCGCGCACGAATTGATACAAGCCGACTGCCTCGAATGGCTGGCGCAGGAAGCTGCGCAACCGTATTGCCGGCAATACGATCTGATCTTTCTCGACCCGCCGACCTTTTCGAATTCAAAACGGATGGAAGATGTTTTTGACATTCAGCAAGACCATGTACAATTGATCGCTCACGCCGCCAGCCTTTTGGCGCCAAACGGCGTACTCTATTTTTCGACCAACTTCCGGCGCTTTAAAATGGATCATCAGGCCCTGTCCGATTTGCGGATTGAAGACATCAGCGCGGCGACCGTCCCGGAAGATTTTTCCCGCAATCCGAAAATCCATTACTGTTGGAGAATACAAAAAACATGCGCAGAGTAAAAATCGTGGTTTCCGGCCGCGTGCAGGGTGTTTATTTCAGGCTTTTTACTCAGAACAAGGCCAAGCATCTGGCGATCCTCGGTACCGTGCGGAATCTACCGGACGGCCGGGTCGAAATCTATGCCGAGGCCGAGCATCTGATGATCGATAAATTCGTCAAATGGTGCGGCAAGGGCCCGGTCACCGCGCGCGTGGACAGCATCGAAGTGACCGAACTCGAACCGGAATTGTCTTACACTGCTTTCGATATCATCTAAGCCTGCCGGTTTTACCGGTCAGGATGTCTGTTCCTGGAAAACCAGCCCATGACCAACAAGACCGCCAGCGACGACCAGAGCAGGGCAGGGACCAGCCAAAACTCCCGTTGATAAAAGGTCGGCTCGGGATTTTTCCGGTAACGGACTTCATACAAACCGCTCCACGGACGATAGATCGGCGAACGCTCGAGAATCTCGCCCGAAGCCAGCGAGACGGTCGAAATGCCGGTATTGGTGACCCGCAGCACCGGAATCCGGAATTCGACGCCGCGCGCCATCGTCATGTACATATGCTGATAAGGCTCCTGCCAGGCGCCGTACCAGGAATCGTTCGTCGCATTCACGATAAACTCCGCGCCGTGGCCGGCCAGTTCGCGCGAAAATTCGGGGAACAGGCTTTCGTAGCAGATTTGCGCGCCGATCTTGAAGCCGTTCCAAGTCAATAATTCGCTGGGGCCCTTGCCGCGCGCAAACTGCCCGGTTTCGGGCAGCCATTGCCGGATTTGCGGAAACGTTTCCTCGCCCGGAATGTATTCGCCGAACGCGAGCAATATCGTCTTGCTGTAATGCGCCGGCAACAGTTCGCCGTCCTTGTTCAGCACGAACAGCGAATTGGTCGGCAGCCGCTTGAGTAGGTCATAGCCGTAAGCGCCGGTAATCAAGGGCAACTGCCGTTCATGTAGGTATGCTCGCAATGCGGACGGGTACTCCTGATCGATGAATTCGGGGCCGAGGATTGCCGGAAACGCGGTCTCCGGCCATAAAGCCATATCGATCTTTTTGTCCTGATGCGCTTCCAGCGCCTGATCGGTCAAGGTGATGTAGCGTTTGAAAATTTCCTGGCGAAAGCCCTTGCCGAGTTCGGCGGCCAGCTTTTCCGAGTTTTCGATGCTGGCCTGCACCAGCAGGGCATTGAGCGACGCATCGGGCACCGGCAGGCGATTTTTCAGCCATAGGCCGCCGAAATTCAGCAGCACAAACACCACGCTGACCGATGCCAGCAGCATCTTGCCGCGAATCTCCCGGCGCCGCACCCAGGCCCAATACAGCGGCAGGTTCGCGAGCAGCGTCAGCGCGCTGAGCCCCTTGAAGCCGATGATTTCGGCCCAATGAAAAATCGGCGTTCCCGCGCCGTACCACGAATAACCGAAATTCCAGTCGAACAGGGTCAGCGAGTAGGCCTCGCACAGCACCGTGATCATCGCCATCAGCGCGAGCGAAAGTCTTTCGTTCCCGGCAAACCGGCTTCTGCCCCAAAACCAGAGCATCCCCGCAAGCGGCACGAACAAATGCGCGAGCAAGGCATAGAAGAGCATTCCGACCACCGCCAAGGGCCAGGGCAGATGCGCGAATTCGTGCAGCGTATAGGTGACCCAGTTGAAGCCGATCAGCGTGAACACGAATGAAGTCAGCAAACCGCCGAGGAAAACATGTTTGAGCCGGGTTTGCCGGTTCCAGAACAGCCACAACGGCACGAAACAAAACAGCGCGGCCCAGGGCGGGAACGGGATGTAACTGGTGCCGATCAAAATGCCGGACAGTACGGGCAGCTGCCAGGGCGTGAGGCGTTCTGCGATGAGATTCTTCATAGAGGTGACTGAGTTTCCAGGCTGGGGTTTAGGCGCCGGTATTGTACAGAATATTTTTACTCTGTGCGGTCTGGATTAGCTGACGCTGAGGATGATCCGCGTCTGAAGGCGAAGACGAGCCTGCGGCTGGGGTGCTGGGGCGTTGAAAACGATCGCGGCCGGCTGAGACAATCCGCGCAGCGAAGGCCTACGGCTTGTATTGAGGGTGAAGCGGGCAGGCGGGATTTAAATCCCGGCCCGCGACGGATGGGTAATTAAGAATCCCCGTGAATCTCGGAATGCAGCGCCCGGAATTCCTCGGTCAGTTTGTGGCTCGGCACATAATGGATCAACGGCTGCGCCTGGCTGTGCGATTCGCGGACCTTGATCGAAGGCGAAATCATCGCGGCGAGCACCGGCAAGCCTTCGGCGATCAATTGATCGACCAGCTGGCGCGGCAGGTTCGCCTGTCTCTGGAACTGGTTGACCACGATGCCTTCGATTTCGAGATGCTGGTTGTGATCGGCCTTCACTTCGCGGATCGTGTTCATCAGGGTCAACAACGACTCGCGCGAGAAGGTGTCGCAGTCGAACGGAATCAGGCATTTGTCCGCCGCGATCAGCGCCGACTGACTGTAAAAGTTCAACACCGGCGGCGTGTCCATATAGATCTGGTCGAATCCTTGCAGACTTTCCAGCGCTTCCTTCAGCTTGAAAATCTTGAAGCGCGATTCGAGTTTGCTTTGTAGGGATTCCAGTTCGGGATGCGAAGGCACCACGTAAAGATTCGGGAACGGCGTTTCATGAATGAAGCTTTCCAGGCCGGAACCCGAGCCGCCGCCGAACAGCGACAGGCTCAGGGTGTCCTTGAAAAACTGCGCCAGCGTTTTTCCGCTTTCGGCGACCTTTTGACCCATCAGGTATTGCGTCGAATTGCCCTGAACGTCGAGGTCGATCACCAAGGTGCGTTTGCCTTCGACGGCGCTGATGGCGGCAAGATTGCAAGTGATCGTTGATTTGCCGACGCCGCCTTTTTGATTGAAAATGACTCTGCGCATTTTTAGTTGTGCTCCGTGAAATCCGCTGGCTAAAACCCTATTATAATACAAAAGCTAAGGGTTTCGCTTACTTACATGCGCACAAATGTGGTTGCTTTGCATTGCGGGCATACCGGAATTTCGCTAGTCTCTTTAAAAGCGATTTCCTTGCCGCAGTTGTCGCAGATGAAGGTGCCGGGGATCGTGATTTCGCCGCTCTGGTATTTGTGGATCTTCGCGTGTTCTTCGATCTCGGCCAACTGGATGCGGGTCTTATCCGCGACGCTCAAGAACGCGTCGAGCGTAAAGTCTTCGATTAGCTCGATATCGAACTTGAACCATTCGGACAGCGATTCATCGTCGCTTTTCTCGGTCAGGCCGTGCGCGGCGCTTTCAACATCGCGTTTGACGTAGCCCGACACCTTGTCCAGGTCTTCCTTGCTCAAATCGCTGGTTTTTCCGGCTTTTTCGGTCGAAATCTCGAGTGCTTCGCCGAGCGTGTGCAGGGCCTCGTCCATCGTTTCGTACAGGTGCTTCACGATGTCGTTATAAGCGGCGACCCATTTGTTTTTATTCATACTTACCTCTCCTGAAAATGACGCTCTCGATTCGAGCAACTGTGGTATTCTAACGCTTTTGACCGACAAAAGACGAGAAGGATGCAAGAAAATTACAAGCCGTTGGTTATAGAGCAAGAAGTGCAACAAATCTGGGAAGAGACGGGCGTATTCAACGTGTCCGAAACCTCCCCGAAAGAAAAGTATTATTGCCTGTCGATGTTCCCCTATCCCAGCGGTAAATTACACATGGGGCATGTTCGTAACTATACCATCGGCGACGTGATCAGCCGCTATCAGCGCATGCTCGGCAAGAACGTGTTGCAGCCGATGGGCTGGGACGCATTCGGCCTGCCGGCAGAGAATGCGGCGATGCAGCACGGCGTGCATCCGGCCGACTGGACCTACGAAAATATCGCCTATATGAAGGGCCAGTTGCAGCGGCTCGGTTTCGGTTACGACTGGAAGCGCGAAATCGCGACCTGTGACCCGTCCTATTACCGCTGGGAGCAATGGTTTTTCCTGAAATTGCTCGAAAAAGGCCTGGTTTATAAGAAGACCGCGCCGGTCAACTGGTGTCCGAACGACATGACCGTGCTCGCGAACGAGCAGGTGATCGACGGCTGCTGCTGGCGCTGCGACACCCAGGTCGAACGCAAGGAAATCGCGCAGTGGTTTTTGAAGATCACCGACTATGCGGACGAACTCCTGGCCGCGCTCGACACGCTCGACGGCTGGCCGGAGCAGGTCAAGACGATGCAGGCGAACTGGATCGGCAAGAGCTACGGCGTGCGTTTCGCGTTTCCTTACGAACTGGACGGCAAACAGGAGTTACTGTGGGTCTATACGACCCGCGCCGACACGATCATGGGCGTGACCTTCTGCGCGGTCGCTCCTGAACATCCCTTGGCGGCGCATGCGGCCAAGACTAATCCGGAACTCGCCGCGTTCATTCACGAATGCGAGCAGACCGGGACTGCCGAAGCCGATCTGGCGACGATCGAAAAGAAAGGCATGCCGACCGGCATCCGGGTCACGCATCCTTTGACCGGCGCGCAGGTGCCGGTCTGGGTCGGCAACTACGTATTGATGAGTTACGGCGAAGGCGCGGTGATGGCGGTGCCGGCGCATGACGAGCGCGATTTCCATTTCGCGCAAAAATACAATCTGACGACCATCCAGGTGCTGGAGAATAACGCGCCGGGCAAAGACGACAAGCCTTTCGATACGATAGGCTGGCAGGAATGGTATGGGTCGAAAGAAGACTCGATGGTGCTGATCAACAGCGGCAAATACGACGGCCTGAGCCACAAACAGGCGATCGATGCGGTCGCCGCCGATCTAAACGCTAAAGACCTCGGCGACAAGCATGTGCGCTTCAGGCTCCGCGACTGGGGCGTTTCGCGTCAGCGTTACTGGGGCGCGCCGATTCCGGTGATCTATTGCGACGCTTGCGGCACGGTGCCGGTGCCCGAGAAAGACCTGCCGGTCGAACTGCCGCGCGATGTGGTGCTGGACGGCTCGCAGTCGCCGCTGGTCGCGCATCCGACCTTCTCGAAGACAAACTGCCCAAGCTGCGGCAAGGCGGCCCGGCGCGAGACCGATACCTTCGATACCTTCATGGAATCGTCCTGGTATTTCGCGAGGTTCACCTGCAACGACGGCGAGACGATGCTCGATGCGCGCGCGAACCACTGGCTGCCGGTCGATCATTACATCGGCGGCATCGAACATGCGATCCTGCATCTGCTCTATGCGCGCTTCTATACCAAGCTGCTGCGCGATGAAGGCTTGACCGTCGCCGACGAGCCGTTCAAGAATCTCCTGACCCAGGGCATGGTGCTGAAAGACGGCAGCAAGATGTCCAAGTCGAAAGGCAACACGGTCGATCCGCAGGCGCTGATCGATCAATACGGCGCCGATACGGTGCGTCTGTTCATCATGTTCGCGGCGCCGCCCGAGCAGTCGCTCGAATGGTCCGACAGCGGCGTCGAAGGCGCATTCCGCTTCCTGAAACGGCTGTGGAAGCTGGTCTATCAGCATGTCGAGTCGGATCGCCCGGTCAAGGCGCTCGACAAGGCCAATCTGACCAAGGAACAGGCCGATTTGCGCCGCCAGCTGCATCAGACGATAGTGAAAGTCAGCGATGATTTCGGCCGCCGCTTCACTTTCAATACCGCGATCGCGGCGAACATGGAGCTGGTCAATCATTTGTACAAGTTCAGCGACGACTCGGACAATGCGCGCGCGCTGCTTCAGGAAGCGCTCGAAGCGGTCGTGTTGATGTTGTCGCCGATCGTGCCGCATGTCTGCCACCAGCTCTGGCAGGATTTGGGGCGCACCGATGCGCTGATCAGCGCGGCCTGGCCGGCCGTCGATCAATCGGCTTTGGCGCAGGATACGCTGGAATTGGTCGTGCAGATCAACGGCAAATTGCGCGGCAAAATTTCGGTGGCCGCGGCCGCTTCGAATCAAGACATCGAAGCGTTGGCGCTCGGCGACGAGCATATCGCGCGTTTATTGGAAGGGCAGGCGATCAAGAAAATCATCGTGGTGCCGAAAAAACTGGTGAACATCGTCATTTAATGAAGAAGCTATTCATTATCTTCCTGGCTTGTTGGCTGAGCGCCTGCGGTTACCATTTGCGCGGCGCCGGTCATACGACTGCCAAATTCAAGAAAATCTATCTGGAAGGGGCCTCGGGCCCCCTGCGCGATGGCTTCGACGAAGTCTTGAAGCTGTCATCCGCGCGCTTGGTCAAAAAAGCGAAAGAGGCGGATTTGCAGGTCAAGGTGGTGGAGGAGAAATTCAAGCGCCGGACCGTATCGCTGAATTTTAGCGGCCGCTCCAATGAATTGGAATTGGGTTACCATCTGGACTTTCAACTGGTCGGCGCCGGCAATGCCCAGTTGTCGGCAGGCAAGCCGATTCAGATCATCCGTGAATATTTCAATGACCAGCAGGACATTCTCGCGAAAAATAACGAAGAAAGAGTGATCACCCAGGAAATATATCGCCAGGCCGTGCGCACGATCCTCGAACGCGCCAAGACGCAAGTTCAGGCGAGCGCCAAATAACGATGCGCCTGAAGCCGGAACAAACGGCGCAGCATTTACGCAATAAACCCCTCGCGCCGGTCTATCTGGTCAGCGGAGATGAGCCGCAGCAAATCGCCGAAATTACCGACGCGATTCGCAAGGCGGCCCAGGAAGCCGGTTATCTGGAGCGGGAGATTTTTTCGCCGGATAGCGGTTTTTCCTGGCATGACTTGCCGGCGGCCGCCTATGCGACCTCGCTGTTTGCGGACAAGAAAGTGATCGATCTGAGGCTGCCTTCCGCGGCGCCCGGCACTGAAGGCGCAAAAGTCCTGACCGCCTATTGCGAGCGCTTGCCGGAAGATACCCTGCTGTTGATCTCGACCGGTAAGCTCGCGTCAGCCTCCCTGAAAACACGCTGGTTTCAGGCTCTGGAGCGCGTCGGCGTCTTCATTCAGGTCTGGCCGCTCGAAGGCGAAGATCTGCTGCGCTGGCTGCAACAGCGCTTGCAGCAGCGCGGCATCAGCGCCGACAAGGACGGCTTGAAGCTGCTGGCCGCCCGAATCGAAGGCAACTTGCTGGCCGCCGCCCAGGAAATCGAAAAGCTCTATATCCTCTACGGCGCAGGCTTCCTGGATACCGCCAAGATCGCCGATGCGGTCGCGGACAGTTCGCGCTATGACGTTTTCAAATTGGCCGACAGCTTGTTGGCCGGCAATCCGGGCCGAATTACGAAGATCCTGGCCGGGCTGAAGGACGAAGATGTCGCTGCGCCGGTCGTGCTCTGGGCGATCACCCGCGAGGCGCGCACGCTGTGCAAACTCAAGCAGGATCTGGCTTCCGGCAAAAACCGGGACGCCGCGATGCAGGCCCAGCAAATCTGGGACAAGCGCAAGGCGCTGGTCGCACAGGCGCTGGATCGGTTGACCGAAGCGGCCTTGCACCGCATCCTGGTGATCAGCGCCAAAGCCGATCGCGAGATCAAGGGGCAACAGCCGGGCGATCCTTGGCACACCTTGTTGCAGGTTTGTTTGCAGTTTACTTCGGTCGCCGCTCTAAAACAGTAGGAAATCCCTCCCTCCTCTTGGTGGGACAGAAAATCGCCGCATCCGATCACGCGTTATCGAAAGGGGACTTGAAAAACAAATCCCCGGTCCCCAGTTCAGTGCTCATCCATTCTTTCTAACCGGAACGAGCACACATGACAGTAGAAGCAAAAAAACAAACGCTGGGTTTTGAAACCGAAGTCAAACATTTGTTGCATTTGATGATCCATTCCTTGTACAGCAACAAGGAAATCTTCCTGCGCGAACTGATCTCGAATGCCTCCGATGCGTCCGACAAGCTGCGCTTTCTGGCCCTGTCCGACGAAAGCCTGTACGAAGGCGACAGCAACCTCAAAATCCGCCTCGAATTCGACCAGGACAACCGCACGATCAAGGTGATCGACAACGGCATCGGCATGACCCGCGCGGAAGTGCAGGAACATATCGGCACGATCGCGAAGTCCGGCACCAAGCAGTTTTTCGACGCCTTGACCGGCGACCAAGCCAAGGATAGCGAACTGATCGGCCAGTTCGGTGTCGGCTTCTATTCGGCCTTCATCGTCGCGGACAAAGTGACTCTGGTTACCCGCAAGGCCGGCGCGCCGGCGAGCGAAGGCGTGCGCTGGGAATCGGCAGGCGAGGGCGACTATACGCTCGAATCGGTCGAAAAAGCCACGCGCGGCACCGAAATCACGCTGCACCTGAAAGAATCCGAGAGCGAATTCCTGGACGGCTACCGCATTCGCTCGATCGTCCGGAAATTCTCCGACCATATCTCCCTGCCGATCGTGATGGACAAGGAAGCCCAGCCTTCCTACGATGAAGAAGGCAATGAAGAGGCCGAAAAGCCGGCCGCGCAAGTCGAGGAAGAAACCGTCAACAGCGCATCGGCCTTATGGACCAAGTCGCGCCAGGACATCAGCGAGGACGATTACAACCAGTTCTACAAACACGTCGGCCACGACTTCCAGGACCCTTTGACCTATGTGCACAGCAAGGTCGAGGGCACGAACGAATATACTTTGTTGTTGTACGTACCGTCGCGCGCGCCATTCGACCTGTGGGACCGGGACAACAAACATGGCGTCAAGCTGTACATCCGCAAGGTCTTCATCACCGACGACGCCGAACAGCTGATGCCGCGCTATCTGCGCTTCATCAAGGGCGTAATCGACGCGAATTCGCTGCCGCTGAACGTCTCGCGCGAGATTCTGCAACAAAGCAAGCAGATCAGCACGATCAAGTCCGGCGCGGTCAAGAAGGTGCTCGGCATGCTGGAAGGCGTGGCGAAGAACGAGCCGGAAAAATACGAAAAATTCTGGACCGAGTTCGGTGCGGTGATCAAGGAAGGCCCGATCGAGGATCAGGCGAACAAGGAACGCATCGCCAAGCTGCTGCGCTTCGCCTCGACGCAGGGCGACGGCGACAAACAAGCGGTCAGCCTGGAAGATTATGTCGGCCGGATGAAGGAAGGCCAGGAGCATATCTACTACGTGACCGCGGACAGCTACGCGGCCGCAAAGAACAGCCCGCATCTGGAAATCTTCCGCAAGAAAGACATCGAAGTGCTGCTGTTGTCCGACCGCGTCGACGAATGGCTGGTCTCGAGCCTCGACGAATTCGACGGCAAGCATCTGCAATCGGTCGCCAAAGGCCAGCTGGATTTAGGCAAACTGGATGACGGGGAAGAGAAGCAGCATCAGGAAGAAATTAGCAAGGATTTCGAATCGGTGTTGACCCAGATCAAGGACGTACTGGCCGACAAAGTCAGCGAAGTGCGGCTCAGCCACCGCCTGACCGAATCCCCGGCCTGCCTGGTCTCGGACGTTTACGGCATGAGCTTGAACATGGAGCGGATCATGAAGGAGGCCGGCCAAAATATGAGCTTCGGCAAGAAGCCGATCTTCGAAATCAACCCCGATCATGCTTTGGTACTACGGCTGAAAGCCGAGCAGGACGATACGCGCTTCGCCGATTTGACGCATATCCTGTTCGACCAGGCTATCCTGGCCGAAGGCGGCCAGCTCGACGATCCGTCCGCGTTCGTGCACAAGCTAAACGGCTTGTTGCAGGGGCTGCTGCACTAATAGAGAAGGATCAAAAAAGGCCGGAGTCTCTCCGGCCTTTTTTATGACAGCTGGAAATGTTTTCCGGGGTGCCGTTTTCCTCTCGCGATGTACCAGACTTACTATGGTGATTGACAATACTTATAAAAGACTTATATTAGGAGTGGATGAACTCGATAACCTGGAAGCCTAAGGCCTTGAAACAACTTGCTAGAATCAAGGAGGTTGCCATGCGCCGGCGCATTATACCGAAGCGCAGGCGTTAACCGATTTCCCGGCTTGTCAAAACGTTAAAAAACTGATCAATCACGATTACAGCTATCGATTGAGGGTTGGCAATTATCGGGTGCTCTTCGAATTTGACGGCGATGTTCGGATTATTAGCATTGAAGAGGTGAAAAAACGCGATGAACGGTCATACTAATTATCAAACCATTCTCGGCAGCGACGGTAAACCGGCGTTTGTTGTCCTACCCTATGCCGATTTCGTTAAGTTGCAGGGAATCACTGTTCCCGGCCCCATTCCCAATGCGGTTGTCGGCAGACACATTATGGACGAGGTCAGCCTATTGCAGGCCTGGCGCGAATATATGAATTTAACTCAGGCCGGAATGGCCGAACGCATGGGCATAACCCAAGCCGGTTACGCGCAAATTGAAGCGGCCAAGCGACCGCGCAAGCCAACCCTGCAAAAAGCGGCCGATGCATTGGGGATTACGCTGGAACAATTGGCGTATTGATGGTTGCGGGGTAAATAGGGCAGATAAAAATAATTACAGCCTGCTCGCTGTGCCGCCTCAATACAACAACTCGTACAACTTCCCGGTTCTGACCATCGCTTCGGCGGTTTCGATCAGCTTGTCCCGCTCGAATTCATCGGCAATCGTTTTCAACACCGGCGCCGCCCGTTGGAGGCTCATGCCGGCCTTGATGCGCGGATCGTAGAGCATTTTCAGCAGCAGATAATCCAGGCCGGACAGCAGCGTGTTGACCGACTTGTCGTTGAAGATCGAGGGAAACACCTTCTCGGAATCATTCGGTACCCCAAGCACCTGGGTGATTTCTTCGACGATGCAATCGACCAGCTTGGCGTGTGCGTTGGCGCGGTCGACCGGAATGAGCACGACCGCCCGCGCGATGGAGGCGTCGCCTGCCAGGGCGAAATGCCCCAGACAAACGCTATGACGGAACAGATTCTCTCGCTGCGATTTCGAGTGGATGCCGAAGTCGTTCAATAATTCGTTCCGCAGCCGCATCTCGGTCGAAAAAATGATCAGCAGATTGGCCGATGCTTGCGTTGCCGCCGGCCTGATGCTCAAGCCGGTAATCTCGGACAGCTGCGCGATATGCATACGCGCCAACCTTTCATGCAGTTCCCGATCGCCGACCCGGTGCACAAAAAAATAGTCGATCGGCCGCGTCCACTTGCGGATGCCCGCCGGCTGTTTCGAATATTCGTTGAACATCGCGATCTCGATGAAGCTTTTCAGCAGATAGCCCGGCGACTGCCACGGCTCGCGCTGAGCCGCATGGGCCTGGGGCGTGCCTAGCTGATAAAGCAGCCCTAAACCGAACAGCGCTAACCTGGCTTTGCTGAAAATCTTATTCGGCATGGTCCATTCGTCAGGGAGGAAAGGGGTATTTTACGCTTTCATCTAGAGCGGCCGAAAAATTTGTAGATCGTCGGCTAGTACAGCTGCAATACCATCAGGCTTCCCACCACCATCACAAGGCTGCCGATAAGCCTGCGCGCCAGATGCGGCTCGTTGAATATCCGATGGCCGAGGAATACCTGTAGCAGCATGCCGAGTTGAAACAGGGCCAGCGTGTAGGCTATCAGCATTTGCGACAGCAGCACCAGCGTCAAATATTGCATCACGAAGACCGTCAACCCGACCGCCGCCATCAACAAGAGGTGCGGTTGCGATTTTTTGACATTGTCCGTCAGCCTCTCCGTTTTCAACAAGGCATTCGCCAGCAAAACCATAGGCAAGCCGAACCATGACCAGAAGATCAGGGTTTCGAGCGGCGTGGAATGTTCGAGCGAGCCTTTCAGGAACACCGTGCCGATCGAAAACAGCAAGATCGAAAGAAACCTTGCCTGTACGCCGCGATCCTGCAGGAGTGTGGCGAAGCGGTTTGGCGCCGCGCCGTTCGCCGGCGGCAACAAGAAAAAGCTGCCGGCGACGATCACCATGACGCCGGCAAAGCCTTGCAGCGTCGGTATCTCGCCGAGAAAAACGAGCGCGAACAGCATCGAAATGACGACCTTGTAGGCATTCAGCGGCCCGAATACCGACAAATCGGTTTTCGATAGCGACATCACCATAAACATCCAGCCGCCGACGTCGAGCAGGGAAGCCAGAAACACATTGATCCAGAATGACGGGCTCAGCTGCGAAAAAGTCCCATTGATAAAGAACGGCAAGGCGAGAACGGACAGCACGGCATAGGTCGTTGCGACGATGTAAAACGGATGCAGGCCCTGATGCGACAGCTGTTTCTGAAAGACGTTGGATACCGATGACAGAAACAAGCGGCCAAAAACGAAAACAATTTCCAAAAGCGATTTTCCTTGTGTATGAATCTTGAATGATCAAAGGGGGCGCATTCTAATGGGAATCGCCACAAAATGAAATACCGCTTAATCGACCAGAATGCGCGCCCCTGCCGTTACCGTGAGAAGGACGGGTCAGGTGGGAGCGACGCCCACGTCGCGATTAAAGCCTCGCTAACCGTCCCTGTTCAACGAGGCCGATCAATTTCTGTGGCCTTAGGCGTCTTTGTGGGAGTGCTGGAACGCGTTGAAATGCGACTATTTGACGAAAAATGCATTTAATCATATAGTTAATCGTACGATTAATCGGGTGACATAGCATGATTACAGCAAACGAATTAAAAACCAAAGGCATCGCCTGTCTGGAAGAAAACCTTGCCAATCAGCCGGAAGCCGTTATCACGGTGCGCGGAAAAGAATGTTATGTGGTGATGAAGATCGAGCATTACCACTATCTACGTGAAATGGAACTGGAAGCCGCGCTGTATGAGGCGCAACAGGATATTGCCGCTGGCCGGTTCAGCAAGGAGTCTGTGGATCAACATGTCGCTGATCTGTTTACCGAATGAGCTACACCTTAGTTTTTACCGACAGCTATAAAAAACGCGCCAAACGCTTTGCCCGGCAGCATCCCGAACTCAAGGAGCAATATCGCAAAACCCTGCTGTTGCTGTCTCAAAATCCCCATCATCCATCGCTGCGCTTGCATCCCTTGAAAGGCAAATTGGCTGCCTTGCACTCGGTATCGATCAATATCGGTTATCGAATCACCCTGGAAATGCTGATCACCGAAAAGGAAATCATTTTGATCAATGTCGGCAGTCATGATGCGGTTTATCAAACATGAACTGATCAAGCCTTCTCCAGAGGGAGAGGGTTGGGTGAGGGGAATTTAAAACATGGCAAAATGCATGATTTATATCCCCTCATCCTAGCCTTCTCCTTTATGCCCTTTGGGTGCGGCGGGAGAAGGGACTGAACCTTTCGCTGAATAGGATGTATTGGCTATACGGAATTTATTCGCTAAGGCCTGATTTTTTCTATAACCTGGAAAACATGACCTGCGACCATCGAATGAGTTATGATCAGCTTTTTTTCCAGCGCAAAATCCAACATGGCCGAAACGATCAAAACAACGCACCCCGGCGGTTGCCCGCACGATTGTCCCGATACCTGCGCGATGGTCTTCGAGGTGACCGACGGCAAGCTAATTGGCGTCAAAGGCAACCCCGATCACCCGATGACGCGGGGCGGGCTCTGCGTCAAGTTGAAGGATTACGAAAAACGCCATTATCATCCGGACCGCCTCTTGTATCCGATGCGCCGCAACGGCCCGAAAGGCAGCGGGCAATTCACGCGGATCAGCTGGGATGAAGCGCTGGATGAAATCGTCAGCCGCTGGCAGGCGATCATCGCCGAACATGGCCCGCAGGCGATCGTGCCTTACAGTTACCTGGGCAATCAGGGGCTGGTGCATGGGCTGAACGGCGGCGATGCGTTCTTCAACCGCATGGGCGCTACGGTGACCGAGCGCACCTTTTGCGGCGAAGGATCGAGCACCGCCTGGCTGTTGACGGTGGGGCCGACCGCCGGGGTCGATCCGGAAAGCTTCATCCATGCCAAATACATCATCATCTGGGCCTGCAATTCGGTCAGCACCAATCTGCATCACTGGCATATCGTCAAGGAAGCGCAGAAGAAAGGCGCCAAGGTCGTCGTGATCGACTCCTATGCTTCCCGCACGGCCAAGGAAGCCGACTGGCATCTCGCGCCGAAGCCGGGTACGGACGGCGCGCTGGCGATGGCGATGATCCATACGATCATCGAAGAGGGGTTGATCGATCAGGATTATGTCGATCGCCACACGATCGGTTTTGCGGAGCTGGCGGAACGGGCGAAATCGCGGACACCGGAATGGGCGGCCGAAATCACCGGCATCCCGGCCGACGATATCCGCGAGCTGGCCCGCGAATATGCGGTCACGCAACCCGCCGCGATCCGTATCGGCGTTGCGCTGGAACGGCATCACGGCGGCGGCCAGACCATTCGCGCGGTTTCCTGTCTGCCAGCCTTGACCGGCGCCTGGCGTCATGTCGGCGGCGGCATCCTGCAATTTCCGGTGTGGGAGCACCCTTATAAATTCGATGTGCTTTGCCGGCCGGATTTGATCCCGGAAGGCACGCGCGTGATCAATGCCTTGCAGATCGGCCGCGCCCTGACCGACGAGCCGCCCGCAGGCCCGCCGATCAAATCGATTATGTGCTGGAACGCGAACCCGGTCACCCAGGCACCGGAAACCGACAAGATCGTCGAAGGCTTGAAGAACGAGGATCTGTTTCTGGTTGCGGCGGAACACTTCATCTCCGACACCGCCTTGTATGCCGATATCCTGCTGCCCGCGTCGATGGGCGCGGAGATGGAAGACATCATCCTGTCCTGGGGCCATCTGTATCTGACTTACAATGCCAAATGCGTCGAGTCGCCCGGCGAGGCGATCCCGAACAACGAGATTTTCCGGCGTCTGGCCGCGAGGTTCGGCTTCAATGAAGATAATTTCCGTTGGTCGGATGCCGAATGCCTGGAGCATTATATCGACTGGGATGCGCCCGCGTGCCGGGGCATCGATCTGGACTACTTGCGTCAACACGGTTTCGCGCGCTTAAACGTTGGCACCAAGGATGATCGGGCGCCGCATAAGGAAGGCAATTTCCCGACGCCGTCCGGCAAATGCCAGCTGATCGCCGAGGGCGCGACCAATTTTGTACCGGGACCTTTCCGCCAGATGTACGAGGGCTTTCAACCGGGCGAAGCGCTGGACCCGTTGCCGGATTATGTGCCTCCCCGGGAAACGGCGACCACGAATCCCGATCTGGCCAAACGCTATCCGTTGAATATCGTGTCGCCGAAGAGCCACGGTTTCCTGAATTCCTGTTATGCGAACATGGAAAACAAAATTCAGGGGCAGGGCGAGCAATTCGTGCTGATCAATGCGGTTGACGCCGATCAGCGCGGGATTAGCCACGGCGATAAGGTCAGGGTCTTTAACGGGCGGGGCGCTTTTGCGGGCGTTGCCAAAATCACCGAGGATGTGAAACCGGGATTGATCGTTGCGACGTTGGGGTACTGGCGGCAATTGAACAATGGAACGGTGAACTGCATCAGTTCGGCGGAACTGGTCAATATGGGCAATGCGCCGTCGTTTTCGGATAATCTGGTTCAAGTGGAAGCACTGCAATGAAAACTTGACGCGACGGCTGCATCATTCCCGATCAACGACGAAATTCATTGCCTTCAGCGGTTTTATTTTTATCGAGGTTGACTCCGGTTAATGAGTAAAGAAGTTTGGGTAAAGTTAAGCCCCAAAGAGTAGCCAAACCTGCCCGTTCGTTTGCATTGCCTATCTCAAAAATGACGGCCGCTGACCGACACTCAATTGCTGAAAGTGCCAGCAGCATTGACCGCGTGATAGAATGATCTTACCTGACGTAGCGAGTGTTCATCTGTCAGGCAGGTCGGAAATAATACTAATAATGAGTTAAGGGGATCTTTATGAAAATGCAAACTGTATTGGCAACTGTTGTCTTCGCGGGAATGGCAAGCGTCAGTTCCCTAACTTACGCGGAAGGCGAGCTGGATAATTTCTGGTTTAATACGCGGATTAAAACGACGATAAAAAAGAATCATGGTGCTGAGATTTCGGGTGGCTTCCCTCCCTCCTCGGCCGTCTTCAATAAAAATCCCATTCAATTCGATAGCGGTAAAGACAATTGCTACTCAGCCTTGAAATGGCAAGGTGAACATACTCGGCGATATTCCCTGATTGCTATTTGTAAAGATAGCGCGGGTGACTTTAAAAATTACACCTCCCCAGATGAGGACGTCCAAAGTGTCGAATACGACGATGGCAGTATTCTTTTTATAGCGCCTTCGGTAAACCCAGGAAGCGGATTCACGTTGCCACAAGCAGGGCAGCTTGCCGATTCTGCTACTAAAGGCATTAGCTTTGGCGGTTCCTTCTATTTCAAGACAAGTCTGACAAATGCTGGAGACGTTAAAACGGTGAAGCTGCTGACACCTGTTGATGGTAGCACTATTTATTTTGAGCAATTATCGGGCCCGGCGCCAATCATCGGTACCTCCGGTCCAGGTCTCACGATGAAGCTGGTGGATCCTGATCAAGTTCCACAGGGAGCTAAAGACTGTCTTGCCAGTGTGCTCGGTACGGGTCCTCAATTCTCTAAGTGCGAGCATCCCAGCACTTAATCAAAGGGGATACCACTCTAAACTTTTCGCTGCTATTGATGCTGGAGTTTATAGATGACTTCAATATAAGATGGATTACGTGCAAGGCGAAATAGCTACACCTATCTCAAGGCATTGAATCACGGCCGTACGGAGGATCAGTTGTAAGGCGGATTCGCCGTCATCGAAGTTAACCAATCAGAACCTCACCGGGGTCTATTTGAGCGAAATTTTTCTTTTCTGTTTTATTCATATTTTTCAGAGTTTAAACCGGTTCGGCGTGCAGCCTGACACCCAACGCCTTGCAGACTTTGGATATCGTGTCAAAACGCGGGTGCGCGTTGGGGCGAAGCGCCTTATAGAGCGCTTCACGTGTCATTCCGGCCGCACGGGCAATTTCCGTCATGCCGCGTGCGCGCGCGATATCGCCGAGCGCTGCCGCCAAAAGCGCGGAATCATCTTCGGCGATGATCGCGGTCAAATATTCGGCAATCGCTTGTTCGCTATCCAAATAACGAGAAGCATCAAACTCGGGCAAATCGGCAATACTAATTTTTTCGGTCATGTTTCAGTCCTCCAATTTAGTGGCCAATTGTTTGGCCTTGGCAATATCGGCGGCTTGCGATGATTTATCGCCGCCGCCCAGCATCACGATCATTACCGCGCCGCGTTGCACATAGTACATGCGCCAACCAGGACCGAAATGCTCGCGCATTTCAAAGACGCCGTCGCCAACGGGCCCTATATCGCCTAAGTTACCAAGTTGAGCTTTTCTCAATCTGGCGACTAGGCGGCGTTGCGTCATGCCATCACTGAGCCCGGAGAGCCAGTGGTCAAACTGCGGCAAAGTTTTTAACGTGATCATGGATAATAACTGTAATCGTTCGATTACACCTTGTCAATTTGGTTTTTTGCTATTGGCTTTGCTATACCCGCTTACCGTTACATCAAACGTAGGGAATGTGGTGTAATAAGCCAGCGCACGGGCCTTGGGCTCGCCGCCAAACGGCGATATTCCTCAGGTTCCGACAACCCATCAATAGCGCTTGCCGCAATAGGGCGCCGGTGACTTGACCAACGGTAGTCTTCCGGCTTAGTCACCATGCCTGCCCGCACTGGATTAAGATCGATATAGCGTATATAGGTCAACAGATAACGCACATAGCGGCGGCCGACCGATTGCATTAAACCGGAAACATCGGAGGAGGTTTCGCCTAATGCTAACAGGTAAACGTGGTTGGTTATCAGGATAAAGGCATAAAGCCGGCAAGCCCATTGCCCTACGGTATTCGACAAGCTCAGGACGAACGACAAGCTGTTGATTCCGTTTGTGTGGTCCGCAACGAGAGAAAACGTAGCCCGTATGAAGCAACGCGGAATACGGGGTATCGATGCCGCAAACAGTCAAAACGGATTCCGCACCCATTCGAAGTCCTGTCATTCTCAAGCGCATAGAGCAGGCCGCCGATTGATCGTAGTTCCGCGGTTTCAGCCTCGATACAGGTTATCGCACAACCTAAGTCCGTGGCTTCGATTACCCCGGATTCCGCAAGCTGCATCCGAGCTACTCGTTAAACCCCAATTTACCCCGATTCGCCGTATTGTCCCGTTTCCTCGCTGATTCCGACGGTCCAGTCTTCGGTAAGCAGGCCAAGGCGAACGTAACGATGCAAGGAAGAATATTGCCAATCGGCGGCGCGGCGCGTCAAGCCGTGTTTGACCGGAGATTGTAGTGGATATAATCGACGTGCCGGTTTAAGTCGTCATCGTCGCGTATCGTATGTTCCCAAAATCGCCGCTGCCATAAACGATATTCGCCACGACTGTCGCGGGACAACGGAATTCCGGATGCGCGAAGCCCGTGTGTAAAGCGGGATTTGATCGCCCGCCAGCGCCCCGAATAATCCGCGTCGCCAGCGGGCAATGTCCAGATGGCGTGCAGATGATCCGGCAGGATCACGATCGCGTCGATGGTAAAGGGCCGTTCCGCCCGCACCGAGCGAAATGCGTCCCGTAACAGGCCAACATGGCGAACCAGCCTATCCGAAGATCGGTCGCGCAAAGTCACCGTAAAGAAATACGTCCCGCCCGCGACCCGATTGCGTCGATAATGCACCATGCCGTTTCAAGAAATAAAATCGTAGCCCGTATGAAGCAACGCGGAATACGGGACATCGAAGCCGTAAACAGTCATAACCGATTCCACACCCAGTTGAAGTCGTATCATTGACAAGCGGATAAGTCATGCTGTCGACTGATCGGAGTCCGACATTTTAAACCTCGATGCAGTTTATTGAACATCCGAATTTGATGCCTTCGAACCCCGGATTCCGCAAGCTCCATCCAGGCTTCTCTAAAGCGGCCCTTGTTGTCAAGTCCCCGTGCCTATATTTTTATCAGTTTTTCGTTCCTCGGAAATTTCGATCAGTTCATGTTTAAAGACAAAAAGTTTTCAGGCTTCTCTCCGCGGTCAATGCCGCACGATGTAATCGGAGGGCTGGCCTCAATCTACTGTGACGGATTGTATCCAAGCCCGGAACGAGGTCCAACCTTCCGAAACCTTTTATCTTTAAAAATGCCGCTCCTTTCCTAACCTTTCGAATGCAGTTAAGGCGTTGAATCTAAGTCATTTTGAACAACACTTTCGGTTTTTCGCACTAAACCCGTTGCCAGTCGAATGTCTCTCCGGTGATCCATAAGCGGTGCAGGATGACCGCCAATTTCCGCGCCACCGCCACCCGCGCCTTGCCGATGCCTTTTTGTGCCTGTAACCGCTCACCCCAACGTTTCAAGGCGCAATCTCGCCGCGTATGGCTCAAGAGACTATGCGCCGCCTCCACCAGCAGCCAGCGAAGTAAACCGTCGCCTTCCTTGGTAATCCGCCCTCGGTAATCGATGTCGCCGGATTGATAGACGCTCGGGACTAAGCCGAGATACGCGCCGACTTGGTCGCTGCGTTGAAAACGTTCAGGATCGTCGATGGTGGCCAGGTAAGCCGCCGCCGTCAATGGCCCGACGCCTGGCACGCTCATCAATCGCCGGCAAACGCTGTCTTGCCGGATCCGCACCTTGATCTCTTTGCGTAACACTTCCGCCGCATCGATCGACTGTCGCCACAGATTCAATAATGGCGTTAAAGCGCCCGCCAAGGCAGGTTCGCGCGCCTCGACCACGGCCTGGACTTTCATCTCGAACTCCCGCTCCGCCACCTTCCCTAACTTGATCCCATGCGCCCGCAACAAGCCTCGGATGCGGGCATTGAGTGCATTCGCCGTCTCGACTAGCCCCGCCCTCGCCGCCAGCCAAGTACGCAACTCCCGTGCCGCTCCTGATTTACGGTGCACCGCCGTATACCAACCCGTGCGTGCCATATTCGCGAGGTCGCGGGCGTTCACGCGATCGGTCTTCTTCTTGGTACAGACCACCGCCTTGGCGCGCCTCGCATCAATGATCACCGCTTCGTGACCTAACCTTTCCAACACCTGCACCACCCATTCCGCCAAGGGCGACGCCTCCACGACGCACTTCATCGCCTCCTCACCGCCAAGGCAGATACGGAAACCATCCGCATCGGTCGGTATCTCTTCTTCCCGCACAATGGCGCCAGTTCCATCCATCAGGCAAATAGCGCTTGCTTTGCTTGCTAAATCAATGCCACAGTAGTTCATCTCAGCCTCCGGTTATTTTGGGGCTTCCTTTGCGGATGCCCCGTGTTTGTTTAATCAACTTTCGGAGGCTGACACTTTTTATTCAAACTGTCCACCCGTTCCGGTGCAGGATGGCTGCGGGCCGCTTTATTACATCTACTCGCTACTCGCTGGACAACAGCTTTGCAGTTACCGGATATTAAAGGTGAACGGTGTTAATCATGCGGCGCAATACACTGCGCTATTGCGCCCTATGGATTGCGCCTTAACGTGTTGAATCCAGAAGAGCGTCTCAATACCGACTTGAAACAGGCCATCGGCAAAAAAGTACCGGTCACAACCAAAGCCAAATTACGCGAGTCTGCCAATGAGCATATGACTCGATTGGCTCAATCGCCTGACCGGGTTAAAAGCTTCTTTCAGGATCAACCAGTAAAGTACGCCGCTTAAAGTTTCATTGGGCCGAATCAATAAGGATTTGCTCAAAAATAACTTCCCGAAACGCTCCTACGGAAAAGCCCGATAATTCCAACGAGGAAGATGTTTATCAAAAACGATCCTGATGTTTTCGAGGAAATCCGTAGCACATTTTTTCCCGGT
>Ga0208265_100058_pt1 | contig 140302 bp, 147 predicted proteins | sample LakWasMet44_HOW7_2_FD_183882 | JGI IMG/M metagenome (GOLD analysis project Ga0208265, IMG submission 183882) | Freshwater sediment methanotrophic microbial communities from Lake Washington under simulated oxygen tension - Sediment Metagenome... | ecosystem: Environmental > Aquatic > Freshwater... | reverse complement strand
ATTTAGTTACAACTAAATCAGCCATCACAAGCACCCACACAAATTATTTCGATCATTCTTTTAAAGAGCTCGAGGCCTAAGCCCCGCTGAGTCCGACTATTATACAGAGCCAAACCCGTTTGTCAACCCCCTGTTGTTTTATTTTTCCGTCCCGGAAAACCCGGCGCCGATCAGCTCAGCCCCGAAGAGCCGACCATTATAACCGATCCGACCCGCTTGTCAACCCCCTGTCGACTTTGCTTTCGTTCCCTGAAGCCCTGCCGAGGCGGCTGCCCCGAAGGAAGGGCGTATTCTACCGGCTTTTTTTCATTCGTCAAGCGATTATTGTCACGCGAGCAAATTTTCTTTTGCCTACTTGATAAACATGCGTCGTCCCTGCCGGAATCTCTTTTTTCGAATCAGAAAGCTTTTCTCCATCAATTTTCACAGCACCTTGATTTATCATGCGAATGGCTTCAGATGTACTGGCAGTCAATCCAGCATCTTTCAATAAATTTGCAATACCATACCCTTTCCCTTCATTACTCAATTCTATTTCATCCATCTCATCCGGTATGGCTCCACGCTGAAATCTCGCTTCGAAATTTTCCAAAGCTTTTTTAGCAGCTGCGGCATTATGGAAACGTTCGATAATTTCTTGTGCCAGTTTGACTTTATAATCGCGTGGGTTTGCGCCCTGCTCACATGCCTGTGTCCATTGTTTTATTTCAGATATAGGCCTGAAACTCAATAATTCAAAATAACGCCACATCAATTCATCTGATATTGACATCAATTTACCAAACATGTCGTCAGGGGAATCAGCAATGCCTATATAGTTATTGAGTGATTTGGACATTTTCTGAACGCCGTCTAATCCTTCAAGAATCGGCATGGTCATAACGACTTGCGGCTTTTGGCCAAAAACTTCTTGCAATTGCCGCCCAACCAATAAGTTAAACTTTTGATCGGTGCCGCCCAACTCTACATCCGCTTTCATAGCCACGGAATCATAACCTTGTATTAACGGATAAAGGAACTCGTGAATTGCAATAGGCTGGCCACTTTTAAAACGCTTGTTGAAATCATCCCGTTCCAGCATGCGTGCCACTGTATGTTTAGCAGCCAATTGGATTAGATCAGCGGGTGACATTGCATTCATCCAGCTTGAATTAAACATCACCAATGTCTTGGCAGGATCCAAAATCTTAAAAATCTGTTCTTCATAGGTTTTCGCATTCTCGATAACTTCATCGCGCGTCAGCGGTTTGCGAGTAACATTTTTTCCTGTCGGATCACCTATCATGCCGGTAAAGTCGCCAATCAGAAACAAAACTTCGTGCCCAACATCCTGGAACTGCTTTAGTTTATTGATAAGCACCGTATGCCCCAGGTGCAGATCTGGCGCAGTTGGATCAAAACCGGCTTTAATACGAAGAGGCCTTCCTTCTTCCAGCTTTTTAACCAACTCCTGCTCAACCAAAACCTCATCAGCACCTCTAAGAAGGTGGGCTAATACTTCCTCTTGCAATGTCTTTCTCCGCTATCGAGTATGTAAAAAATATTATTATAGGATTATTGAACCACTCCATAGAATAAATCTTTATATCGTCTATTATTTGGTAAAACCTTTAAAAACCCTTAAAATGGATCGGGAAGTTTCTCGACAAAGCACGCTTTACTTATGTTTCAATAACTTAGCTATAATCTCGTGAAAAAAAGAATTTATACGACCTTGTTCTTGGGAATAAGCGCAGCCTTTACAGCAACTACCAGTTATGCACAAACACTACCGACTCATAAAAGCGGGACGACTAAAACTGTTGCTTTATCAACTAGGCACTCCGGACACGCGAAATCTGTTAAAAAGAGAAATACCGCTGCTTCTAAAACAGGCAACAAAAGACAGGTTATAGCTTCAACCATTAAGAAGCATGATGCGTCCTCTGCCTCTAAAAATCACAAGAAATATATAGCTTCGTCTAAACTTAATAAAAAACCCCATCGCCAAACAACTGCCAAGGAACAATCCCAGGCGTTATTCCAATTAAGCCATCGAAAGCGCTCAGTAATTACACACCATTCAATCAAGACAACTCCAATTCATATTGCTGACAATAAAACGCGTCTGCAGGAAAGCCCTACTAATATTTCTCGCTTGGATCTAGGCGAATATCAACCGGGCCATACTGCCGAATCCTATGAGCCGTTCGAAAAAGAAGCATCATTGCAGATGCGAAATCAAAACTCCAACCATAAAACTGCCAGTGCGCATGTCACTATTGAGACATCTTTATTCCTAGACGGACTGGATGCTGGACTATCAAAAGAATTGATCATGCAACTTACTGATATTTTCGCTTGGGATATCGATTTTGCGACTAATCTAAGGAATGGTGATTATTTCACTGTTGTTTATGAAAAAAAGGTTGTTAATGGCAAAGAGACCAATACCGACGAAATCATTGCTGCGCAATTCACCAATCAGGGATCAACATACACAGCAGTTCGATACATAGATGAAACAGGTAGAGCCAATTACTACACACCTGATGGCCAGTCTATGCAAAAGGCTTTCTTGAGTACCCCCGTCGATTTTGCTCGCATCAGTTCTCATTTTGACCTGAACCGTAAGCATCCCATATTGAATAGAATTCGCGCACACAAAGGTGTCGATTATGCCGCCAGGACTGGCACACCTGTAAAAACCACGGGCGATGGCGAAGTTATTTTCAGCGGACGCAAAGGCGGTTATGGACAAGTTGTCATCATTAAGCATGGGGATCACTATGAAACTCTTTATGCGCATCTTTCCAACTTTAAAAAGGGCCTACAGGTCGGCAGCCATGTCAAACAAGGCGATGTTATCGGTTATATAGGTCAGACAGGCTTGGCTACAGGCCCTCATTTACATTATGAATTCCATGTTGATGGTGTTTATCGCAATCCGGAAACAGTAAAACTGCCGAATTCCTTGCCGATCGGTGAAAACTTACTGGCTGACTTCAAATCACAAACGCAACCTTTATTAGCTCAACTGAATCAGATTAAAGCTAAGAGTTTGTTTGCAAAAACACAATCTCAATATAATTAAAAAAACCAATGTCTGAGCTTTATGTTGGCCTGATGTCCGGAACCAGTCTTGATGGTATCGATGCAAGCCTTATTGATTTTGAAAACCATAAAACTCAGCTTATTGCATTCGATTATTTACCTTTCTCGTTTGACATCAGAAACGCAATCCAACGGCTTAACGAACCTGAAACATTGATTTCCCTCAAAGATTATGGTGCTCTGGATACCCGTCTTGGGCATTTATTCGCAGAGGCTGTCAACTCGCTGCTCGCTAAGGCCCAGGTTCCCGCATCATCTGTCCTAGCAATCGGCAGCCATGGCCAAACGATTTACCATGCGCCTGACATTCAATTTCCGTTTTCTTTGCAAATTGGCGACCCGAACATCATTGCCGAAAAAACCGGCATTACTACGGTGGCGGATTTCAGGCGCCGCGATATTGCCGTAAACGGACAGGGAGCTCCCTTGGTTCCTGCTTTTCATAAGGCCGTATTTAATCATCCGACCGAGCATCGTTGCATTGTCAATATTGGTGGTATAGCCAATATTACGGTCTTGCCCGCCTATCAATCGTCCAAAGTCATAGGATTCGATACAGGACCGGGAAACACATTAATGGACTTATGGATTAATCAACACCGCAATCTGGCGTATGATGAAAACGGTGATTGGGCCAGAACCGGTAAGATTAACTATGATTTAGTGTCATATTTAAAACAAGATGCCTACTTTAGTGCTCTGCCACCTAAAAGCACAGGTAAGGAATATTTCTCACTGTCGTGGTTGAATGAAAAGATTAAATCAGCAAACTATAAAGCTGAAGATATTCAGGCCAGTTTGTGTTTCTTAACGGCCATTACTATTTGTGAAGCTATTCAAAAATATGCGCCTTTGACGGAACGTGTGCTGATTTGCGGCGGCGGCATACATAATGTCTATCTATTAGAACTAATTCGGCAAAACCTTAACTGCCCTGTTAACTCAACGGAGCCATATGGAATTCATCCAGACCATGTGGAAGCCATAGCATTTGCATGGCTGGCCAGGCAGACTTTAAACCATCAGCCTGGCAATCTTAAAGAAGTCACTGGAGCAAATAAAGCGGTAATTCTGGGTGGGCTTTATCGAGGCAATGAAGCCGTCTGATAGGAAAGGCGGCCAATTGGCCGCCCAGCAAGCAGCGTTACGCTGAGAACGAGGACCCGCAACCACAGGTAGTTGTGGCATTAGGATTGCGGATCACAAACTGAGACCCCGATAAATCTTCTTTATAGTCAATTTCTGCACCGGTTAAATACTGAATACTCATGGAGTCAATCAGAACCGTTACGCCGCCGTTTTCGACCAGTGTATCGTCTTCATTCACTTCTTCATCAAAAGTAAAACCATATTGAAACCCTGAACAGCCACCGCCTGAAACATAGACCCGCAGTTTCAGGTTGTCATTGCCTTCCTCGGCAATCAGTTCACCTACTTTGGCGGCAGCACTGTTAGTAAAAATAATTGGATCGGACATAATACAAATATTAAGCAATTGAAATTAAGTTAAATTATGACTATACCTAGCATTTTAGTCAACAATTATGGATAGAGCGCCACTATCTTCAACCCGTGCTCTTCTGCCAGGCCAAACATCAGATTCATATTCTGAATCGCCTGTCCGGCTGCACCTTTTACCAGGTTATCGATAACCGACAATACTACAATTGTCCGACCACCCTGCGGTTGATGTACAGCGATCTGGCACATGTTGCTGCCTCTTACATTTCGCGTATCCGGATGTGCACCGTTAGGCAATACATCGACAAAATGCTCCTGGGCATATCTTTTTTCATACAGGGCTTGTATGTCTTGCAAATCGGCACCTGCTTGACTATACAAAGTTGCATGAATCCCGCGAATCATTGGCGTTAAATGCGGAACAAATGTTAAACCGACTGACTTTCCTGCCGCGATCTCAAGGCCCTGCCTGATCTCCGGTAAATGTCGATGCCCGCTGACGGCGTAAGCTTTGAAACTCTCGCCGGTTTCACTCATCAATGTAGCCAGTTCAGCCTTGCGTCCGGCGCCGCTGACGCCGGATTTCACATCGGCAATCAGTTGAGCGGTATCAATCAAGCCTTGCTCAATCAGCGGCAAAAAACCCAACTGTACCGCAGTCGGGTAACAGCCAGGGCAGGCCACCAGGCGAGCCGTTTTTATTGCTGCGCGGTTAACTTCCGGCAGGCCATAAACAGCCTCGGCAATTAAATCAGGACTGGCATGCTGCATGCCATACCATTTCTCCCAATCCTTGACATTTTTAATCCTGAAATCCGCCGACAGATCGATCACCTTGACGCCGCGCGCCAGCAAGTGCTCAGCCATCTGCATTGCCGTGCCGTTAGGCGTAGCGAAAAAAACCACATCGCATGTAGCCAGTGTTTCCTCATCAGGCAGGCTGAATATCGCATCAATAGAGCCTCTCAAGCTCGGATAAAGCGCGTCCACTCTCAACCCTGCGTCCGAACGCGACGTTACGACTGCCACATCAACTTCCGAATGCGAAGCCAAAATCCGCAATAATTCCACGCCTGTGTAGCCGGTTCCGCCTACAATACCTGCACGAATCATCTATTTTTTATCTCCAACAGAAAAACAACCAGTGCATATGATACCTGGAACCCGATCCAGTATAATCATTTTTCTTTACTCAAAGGCGGATTAGGCATTATCGTTTTGTTTCAAAATGTTGTATCTAAAAAACTCATCCATTTTGCCTGAGACTTACAAATGATCGCCATCGAAATTACTGAAAGCGGTGCACCTGAAGTTTTAAAGCCAACAGAACGTTCCGTCCCTACGCCTTCAGCAGACCAAGTATTGATAAAAGTGGCTGCAGCCGGCATTAACAGGCCAGATGTCATGCAACGTAAAGGGCTGTATCCGCCGCCGCCAGGCGCCTCTGACATTCCGGGCTTGGAAATTGCAGGAACCGTAGAAGCAATCGGCGACAACCCAACTCATCTAAAGGAAGGCGATCAAGTTTGCGCATTGGTAACGGGCGGTGGTTATGCCGAGTACTGTCTGGCTTCAGCCGATCTATGCTTGCCTATACCCAAGGGCATGAGCTTGATCGAAGCGGCAGCTCTGCCGGAAACCTTTTTTACCGTATGGAGTAATGTATTTGACCGCGCCCGACTTTCGGCCGGTGAAACTTTATTTGTCCACGGCGGCTCCAGTGGCATAGGCACGACGGCTATCCAATTGAGTAAAGCGTTTGATGCAAAAGTTTTCGTCACAGCGGGTTCCGAGACTAAATGCCGATTCTGCACAGAACTCGGCGCGGACGCGGCGATTAACTACAACGAACAGGACTTTGTCGAGGAAGTCAGACAATTAACCGGCGGCAATGGCGTCGATGTCATGCTCGACATGATTGGCGGCGATTATTTTCCGCGTAATCTAAAATGCATGGCCTTTGATGCGCGCTTAGTGCAAATCGCGGTACAAAGGGGCCCGAAATCAGAAATCGACCTGCTGCCCATCATGCTGAAACGCCTCACTATTACCGGGTCGACACTGCGCGCCAGAGGCACTGCCTTTAAAGCCGATATCGCCAGAAATCTGCTCGAACAGGTCTGGCCCTTACTCGATTACGGTCAAATAAATCCTATAATTCACACTACTTTTCCATTAGCAGAGGCCGCTAAAGCCCATGCACTCATGGAAAGCAGTCAACACATCGGCAAAATCATCTTAACGGTATAAAAACATGAGCTACACCACTTTGATTTCGGCAGACACACTCAACCAACATCTCAATGATCCTAACTGGGTTATTTTTGACTGCCGTTTCTCATTAGCCGACGCGAATGTCGGCGCCAGAACCTATCGCCAAGGCCATCTTCCCAATGCCCGCTATGCGCATTTAAACAATGACTTATCTTCAGAAGTCACTGACTTGACCGGCCGCCATCCGTTGCCGTCTTTTTCTTTATTGGCCCAAAAACTAGGACAATGGGGCGTAACCAATCAAAGTCAGGTTGTAGCTTACGATGATGCCGGCGGCGCTTTCGCAGGCCGCCTGTGGTGGCTATTACGCTGCATGGGCCATGACAAAGTTGCTGTGCTGGATGGCGGCATTAAGCATTGGCAAAAGCAAGGCTATGCATTAACCACAACACTGCCGGTCGTTAAACCTGCCATTTTCAGAATGTATCTTGACGAAAACCAATGGTTGAATGCCGCACAGGTGCGTGACCAATTGGCTGCAAAAGCCATTAAATTGATTGATGCCAGAACGCCTGAGCGTTATCGTGGCGAGCAGGAGCCTATAGATCCTGTCGCAGGCCATATACCTAGCGCATTAAATCGCGCATTTCAGTTAAATCTCAACGCTAATGGCTTATTTTTACCTGCTGATGCATTACGCGAACAATTCAAGCAACTGTTAGACAATACGCCCCCGAAACAAACCGTGCATATGTGCGGCTCTGGCGTCACGGCCTGTCATAATCTGCTGGCTATGGAGCACGCCGGATTAACCGGTTCTAAACTTTATGCTGGCTCCTGGAGCGACTGGATTAGAGACAAAAACCGGGCTGTTGCCGTAGCTTAGCGTTTCAACAAAGGCATTGCATGCCGAGATAAACCAGCATAAAGCTCTGGCATGCAATGCAAGAATCTTAGGTTCCTTAGAAATTCACCTTCCACAAATAGTCCAGGAAAAATCCTGCGAAAACGGCCATACCAAACCAATTGTTATTCAAAAAGGCTTTGAAACACTGAGTTTTTTCCCGGCGGAAAATCAGCATCTGTTGATAAATGGACAAGCCTGCGGCAATCAGCAGCCCGCTATAATAAAACCAGCCCAAGCCTTTCATTTGTCCGACAGCGATCAACAGACCGAGAATGATGATCTGCAAAATTGCCATAATGTGCCGATCATATTCACCAAATAAAATGGCGGTTGATTTGACGCCTATTTTTAAGTCATCGTCTTTATCGACCATGGCATACATAGTGTCATACACCAGCGCCCATAAAATCGTGGCCAAGTACATAACCCAGGCCACAGCAGGAATACTATTCATCTGCGCAGTAAACGACATCGGTACCGCCCAGCCGAAAGCTATGCCCAAATAAGCTTGCGGCAAATGGGTGTAGCGTTTCATAAAAGGATAACTGGCTGCCAGAAAGGCCGCGATAAAGGATAGCAGTACCGTGTATGTGTTCAGCAACAATACCAGGCCAAAAGAGAGCAGGCACAGCACGACAAAAACAATCAAAGCTTCCTCAGGCTTAACCTTGCCGGCAGCGATTGGCCGTAGCTTGGTGCGTTCAACATGCGGATCAAATTCGCGATCAGCGTAATCATTGATTACGCAACCGGCCGCCCGCATCAGCACCACGCCCAGGCAGATAACAGTCAAGACCAGCAAGTCGGGCTTGCCGTTACCAGCAGCCCAAAGCGCCCAGAGCGCCGGCCATAATAAAATCAATATGCCGATAGGCTTGTCGAATCGTGCCAACAACCAGTATTGACTGGCTCTATCCTTTATCACATCTATTGTCACTGCCTTTACCTTTTAGTGCTTTCAATTGTTCAACCTAGTTTCGAAAGGAACTCAATCACCTTGCTTTAAGCCATTCGTTTTCAAGCGTGAATTTTACTAAAAATGCTATTATAGCTTTTTTGTTTTGACGAGCACTTGTGCCCAATGGATAGGTAATCATGAGCGTAAAAATTTATCACAACCCGCGTTGCAGTAAATCCCGCCAAACCCTGGAATTATTACAAGCACGGGGCATTGAGCCTGAGGTAATCGAATACCTGAAAACGCCCCCTAGCGCTGCAGAACTAAATGATATTCTGGAAAAACTGGGCATGGAGCCTCGTGAATTAATGCGTAAAAAAGAAGCCGAATACAAAACTGCCGGCCTGGATGATGAATCATTGGACCGCCAAGCACTGATCAGTGGCATGGTAGACAATCCTATATTGATCGAACGTCCTATTGTGATTGCCAATGGCAAAGCCGCTATTGGCCGTCCGCCGGAAAATGTGCTGGATATTTTGTAGCATTTAAATTCGATAGAGAATTATATCTTTCCTTCTTTCTCTAAAGGAAAGACTAAAGTGGCTAATCATTAATGAATTCACTTTTTAAACCACAGCTTCCATCATGACGAAAATCTTGGTTCTCTATTTTTCACGCCACGGAACCACAGCCGAAATGGCCAATCATATCGCTCGCGGCGTTGAATTGGTTGACGGTGTTGAAGCGGTACTCAGAACCGTTCCCGACGTGTCGAGCGTCTGTGAGAAAGTCGCGGCAAGCATTCCGGATCACGGCGCACCTTATGCCACACTGGAGGATTTAAAAGATTGCGACGGACTGGCGCTAGGCAGCCCTACCCATTTTGGCAATATGGCAGCACCGTTAAAATATTTTATCGACAGCACGACCGAAATCTGGTTTTCGGGCGCATTATCCGGCAAGCCAGCCGGTGTATTTACTTCTACTGGCAGTATGCATGGAGGCCAGGAAAGCACATTGCTGTCGATGATGCTGCCATTGATGCATCACGGCATGCTCATATTAGGCTTACCTTACACTGAAACGGCCCTGCGCGAGACAACATCCGGAGGCACTCCCTACGGACCGAGCCATGTGTCATTAAACAATGCAGTGTTAAGTGATCAGGAAAAAAAATTATGCCGTGCTCTTGGTACTCGCTTGGCTAAAACGGCGCAGTGTATAAAACAAGGCTCATGAAAATAAAAACGATCTATTATCATGCTATGGCTTTGGCTGGCTTTTTCGGCCTGTTTGTCTTGCTGATGCTGTGGCCTACCATTCTAGTTCCTTCGGTGCACTTTCCTGTTGCCTTAGTGTTATTAATTACCGTTACCCCATTATTGCTGCCGATGCGTGGATTGCTGAATAGAAATCGGAAAAGCTGCGCCTGGGCTGCCTACATCAGCCTTATCTATTTTATACACGGCTCTGCTGAAGCGTATGCCAACACGGATGAACGTTTGTACGCCTCTTTGGAAATCATGCTAAGTTTGATGCTTTTTCTCGGTTCGACATTCTATGTCCGCTTTTCAGGAAATCACAGCTGATAATGGCAAAGCAACTTCCCTTACATTTTGAATTCAGGGCCAATCAGACGTTTAATAATTTCTACCCTGGAGAAAACGAAGAAATTATCAATCATTTGCAAAACTGTATTGCGGGCATTGGCGAACAGCTTATTTTTCTCTGGGGTAATCATGGACTGGGGAAAAGTCATTTATTGCAAGCCTGCTGTTGCCAGGCCTATGTTCTAGGGTTAAATTCGTTCTATTTCTCTTTTTCGAGATCAGCCCTACCTGACCCAGCTATGCTTAATGGACTTGAGGAAATCGATATCGTCTGCTTTGACAATATTGAGCATTTGGCGGGAGACCCAACTTGGGAGGTGGCTTTTTTTAATTTTTTCAATGACCACCGCGACCGCGGCCACAAACTTATCCTATCTAGCCATCGTGCACCTAACGACATTGCTATTCAGTTGCCAGATCTTAAAACCCGGCTTAATTGGGGACTGGCATTAAAAATCCAGCCTTTAGCTGATCATAACAGAATCGCGGCTTTAACCTTTAAAGCCAATCAAATGGGCTTTGAGATTTCTCCTAAGGCCGGGAGCTTCTTATTGACGCACTATGCCAGAGACTTGGCTTCATTGTGGGCCCTGCTGGAAAAGTTGGATCAGGCATCATTGGCTGCCAAGCGGAAGCTGACCATTCCATTCTTAAAACAGATTATGGACGACAACCATGCCTGACAAAATACTAATCATTGGCGCTGGCGCCATTGGCGCATTCTATGGTGCGCTATTGGCTAAAGCAGGCGCTGATGTCTCGGTCGTCGGCCGCTCCGATTACGAACATGTCAAACAGCATGGCTTTATTATCAACAGCAATGATCTTGGCAGATGGACTTTCACCCCATCCCAAGTGCTAAAAAATGCGGCGGACTTTAGAGGCATGGCGGATTATGTTTTACTCTGTACAAAAGTGCTTCCCGATGTTGATTTGGCTGCATTGGTTCGCCCTGCAGTAACTGCCGAAACAGCTATTGTATTCATTCAGAATGGTGTTGAAATCGAGCAGACGATGCTGACGGCTTTCCCCGACAATGAAGTCATCAGCGGCCTGGCGTTTATTTGCAGTAATCGGATAAATCCCGGGGAGATATTACATTTAGCTTATGGCCATCTGGCACTAGGCAATTTGCCCGGTTTCATCAGCAGCAAGACCATAAGACTTTGCGAATTATTTGTTCGATCCGGCATTGAATGCGAAGCAACTGAAAATATTGTTACCCGACGCTGGCAAAAATGCATCTGGAATGCGCCTTTTAATCCATTATCAGTTCTATCGGGCGGCCTGCCGACCCTTGATATTTTACGATCTCAGGAAACTTTCGTGCGCCATATCATGCAGGAGATTTTCAGCATTGCTGAAGCCTGCGGGCATTCTCTGCCTGAGGATATTATTGACATCAATATCAACAATACTTATGCGATGCCACCTTATAAAACCAGCATGTTACTGGATTATGAAAACGGCCATCCTATGGAAACGGAAGTTATCTTAGGCAACGCGCTACGTGCTGGCAAACGGGAAGGTATTGCGTGTCCTTATCTGGAATCCGTCTATAGCTTGATGAAACTCCGGGAATTAAAGCTCAATCAATTGGCATAAAAAATGTAATCTGCGGTATATGGCACGCGTTTTTCGCTGCCTAGATGATTAGCATCACATCCGGATAAAGGCGGGAGCCCTCCATGCGTGTTAACTCGATTGATATATTTCACATTCGAAAACAAGCCGTTGCCTTTGTGTTCTATAACTTCAACCAGTAGCCAGGAAATAGATGTCTCTGGGGCAATGTCGGCTTTATTGACTATCCGTCCGACAACACGACTGCCTTCTTTATACTCCCATATAGGCCCGGCATAGTGATTCCCAACAATCTGACCTTGAGCATCATATAAGCGGGCATCAGGCGCCTGTATTTTCCAGAAATATTTATTGTTATCTACTAAACACTGGTAAATCTGATCACCCTTCGCATGCGCGGATAAAACAGGTTTATTGCCAGTTGGCACTCGAATTTGCTCAGGTATCGAGGGACCAGCATTGACAGTTCCCAATAACACTCCCCAAACAAACATTATTTTTTTAATCATGTGCTTCACCATGGTAATTGAGTTCCGTCATACTTAATAAAGCTGCCTGATTGCGATAAAGCAAAATTGTCTATCACGGAGCGCATGCCAGACACACTCTCATCAGCTTCAATCAAAGCGTTGATACCGCCCATGTCCGTTTTAACCCAACCTGGATGTAAAATAAGCACACCGACAGATTGCTCTTTAAGATCAAGCGCTAAAGACTTCATTGCAGCATTGAGTGCAGCCTTGCTTGAACGATATAAAATACTACCACCGCCTGTATTATCGGCAATACTGCCCATTAGACTACTTATGCTGACGATTAACTTTTTCCCGCTGCGTTTGATTTGCGGCAGAAAAGCTTCCGCCATTTTAACAGGCGCCTGAGTATTAATAAGAAACGATTTAGTCCATGCCTGGTAATCTAACTGACCAAAAGCATGTTTTCGGTCATCGGCATAAAGACCGGCGTTATTGATCAGTACATCAATCGATAAATTGGCTAATTTATGCGCAAGCATTCCAATTTGCTCAAAATCAGAAACATCTAAAGTTTCTATCTGCACATTACTTTGTAAACTCGCGAGATTGTTTAACTCAAACGCATCTTCTGGATTGCGGCAACAAGCAATGACGGTCCAGCCAATTTGCGCATATTGATGGCAAAACTCAAGACCTAAACCACGACTTGCACCAGTAATTAAAACTGTAGCCATTCTATTACTCCCAATAAAAAAAGCCTTCTGCATTTTAGGATACAGAAGGCTTCTATCAGTTCAGAATTTAAGCTGAGAAGTTTTTAGCTACAAAATCCCAATTAACTAATGACCAGAAATGATCTACATAAGATGGACGTGCATTACGGTAATCAATGTAATAAGCATGCTCCCAAACATCGCAGGTCATCAGAGGCGTTTGTCCTGTAGTTAAGGGGCAACCTGCATTACTGGTACTAACAATGGCTAAACTGCCGTCAGCGCTTTTTACCAGCCATGCCCAACCTGAGCCAAATGTGGTTATAGCGCATTTAGTGAATTCTTCTTTAAATTTTTCAAATGAGCCAAAGGCAGCATTAATAGCATCGGCTAAAGCACCTGTAGGCTGACCGCCACCATTAGGCGTCAGGCAGTTCCAGTAAAATGTATGATTCCAGACTTGAGCCGCATTATTGAAAATGCCGCCAGAAGATTTGACGATGATTTCTTCTAAAGATAAACCTTCGAATTCAGTTCCAGGAATGAGATTATTCAGATTGGTTACATAAGCTTGGTGATGCTTTCCATAATGGTACTCTAGGGTTTCTTCTGAAATATGGGGAGCTAGTGCATCTTTAGCATAAGGTAAAGCAGGAAGTTCGAAAGCCATTTGATTCTCCTTATAAAATACGTTAAGAATTGTTGCTAATTAGTCAGTCTACAACAGAATATAAATACCAAGTAATTTAATAAACTATTACTTTAGCACTGCTAGGCAATTAAATAAAGTAAGACGTACTTAACTCTTCTTTAACTTTCCATAATCAAAAAATATTATATTGCCTCCAATATTTTTTGATTATGGTTAGAGTATTAAAGTTATCTTATAATTCATATTTTTATATGAGAGTATGTCATGCCAACTAAAACTAACTTACCCCTTCCCGCTCAAGTTGAAGCAGGCAAAAGCTATTCATGGTGCAGCTGTGGATTAAGTCAAACCATGCCTTTATGTAATGGCGCACATAAAGGGGCTTCAGATAAAAAACCAGTCACTTTTGTAGCAGAGGAGACTAAAACGGTTTATCTGTGCGCCTGCACAGCATCGCAAACTCCTCCTCGGTGTGATGGCAGCCATTGCAAATAAGAATCTGTTTATTATGGCCATAGAAGTAGAACATAAATTTTTACTTGCCAATAATGATTGGCGCAAACAAATTAAACGCTCTATAAGATATCGACAAGGCTATTTAAGCTCTGTTGAGACTAGTTCAATCAGAATCCGAATCAGTGATGAGCAAGCCTGGTTAAATATAAAAAGCGCAACCATCGGCACACATAGGCACGAATATGAATATGAAATTCCGCTATCTGATGCCAACGAAATCTTAAGCAACCTGTGCAAAAAGCCTCTAATAGAAAAAACCCGTCATTTTGTCACTAATGATACCAACATTTGGGAAATAGATGAGTTTGAAGGGGAAAATCAGGGGTTGGTTATCGCTGAAATTGAGCTATCGGAAGAAGGGCAATCTTTCTCAAAACCTGACTGGTTAGGCGAGGAAGTGACCTATGATTTGCGTTATTACAACAATAATCTTGCGATTCATCCTTATTCAGAATGGTGCAAAAACTAAATCTTTCATACATATATTGAAATAAACGGCAATTTGCTCTATAGTTGCCGTATGAAAAAAACAACTTTTGTTGCATTATTACTACTATCAGCTCAATGTTTTGCAGACACCCTTAACGCTTCTCTGCAAAACATTGAGACTGAATGGGCAACTATTTATTATAACACTCCAAAATCAAAACAAAGTCCGGCTTATCATCAACTCCTCAATAAGTTAATGACTCTATCCGAACAATATCCAAATGACGCTGATCTTATGTTCTGGCAAGCTGTTGTAAAAGCTACAAATGCCGATCATCAAGATGCACTTACTGCACTCGATGCAATTAAAGAGGCTCGATCGCTATTAGTCAAAGCCATACAGATAAATCCAGAAACCATGAACGGATCTGCTTATGTCACCTTAGGCACACTTTACTATATGGCACCTAAATGGCCTATTTCATTTGGTGACGATAAAACTGCTCAAGAAATGTTAGAAGCAGCGCTCCAGATCAATCCTAATGGCATAGACAGCAACTACTTCTATGGTGATTTCCTTTTATCACACGACAAAACTGATGAAGCTATAAAATATTTCGAAAAAGCAGCGACATCTCCTGCACGCGATAACCAACTTTATGCAGACAACCAACTCAGAACAGAAGCGAATCTCGCTTTAAAAAATGCAAAAGCGCGAAAAGTCAACAGCTCAAAAGGCTTATTTCTGTCTTTATTTAATTAGCAAATACTAAATGCATAAGCGCATTATTTAGCAAACCTATAGCGGGAGCAGTAAGTTTTGAACGATTAAAACTCTACCCGCACCATTAAAATAATTAATAGTGTCTCTCGCAAAACTCAATGTTTTATCGACTACCACTTTCTGCTAAGATGCGCATTAAATTAATCAATTTTCCCTGTAACTTTCCTGGTAATAATTATGACTTTTGTAGTCACTGAAAACTGTATTAAATGCAAATTTACGGACTGCGTTGATGTATGCCCTGTAGATTGCTTTCGTGAAGGCCCTAATTTTCTAGTAATCGATCCAGATGAATGCATTGATTGCACATTGTGCGAACCTGAATGCCCAGCCAATGCAATCTTTTCCGAGGATGAGTTACCGGCAGGACAGGAAATCTTTCTTGAACTCAATGCCAAACTATCCAAAGAATGGCCCGTTATTACCGAAGTCAAAGCTCCTCTGCCAGACGCAGAAGAATGGAACGGTAAACAAGCCAAAATTGACTTACTTGAAAAATAAAAACTTATCTTTTTTATCTTCAGACATAAAAAAAGCCGGTTTAACCGGCTTTTTTTATGTCTGAAGATTAATCTTCAATAGTATTCACTTCAGGTCTGTCAACTAGTTCGACGTAAGCCATAGGCGCATTATCACCAGGCCTAAATCCACATTTCATAATACGTAAATAACCACCCGCTCTATTTTGATAACGTGGACCAAGCTCATTGAATAACTTGGTTACAACTTCACGATCACGCAATCTTGAGAATGCGAGGCGCCTTTTGGCCACATTATCTACTTTAGATAAAGTAATCAAAGGCTCGGCAAAGCTTCTTAATTCCTTAGCTTTTGGTAAAGTAGTTTTAATTAGTTCATGTTTAAATAATGAGCTAGCCATGTTGCTAAATAGCGCCTTACGATGACTACTATTTATATTGAATTTTCTACCGGATTTACGATGTCTCATTGTAAGAAGACCTAAAGTTAGTTAATTTACTGCGTGGTTTTGATCTGCCAGGTTTTCAGGGGGCCAATTTTCCAGGCGCATACCCAGAGACAAACCTTTTAAGGCAAGAATGTCTTTTATTTCTGTTAAAGATTTTTTGCCAAGATTTGGAGTTTTTAATAATTCAACCTCAGTTCTTTGAATTAAATCTCCAATATAAAAAATATTCTCAGCTTTCAAACAATTAGCAGAACGCACTGTCAATTCAAGGTCATCGACAGGACGAAGAAGAACAGGGTCAAAAATTTCTTCAACCTCTACCGGCTCTTCTGCTTGCTGATCACTTACCTTCTCAAAATCAACAAAAACAGATAACTGATCATGGAGTATAGTCGCAGCAAGTTTGATTGTTTCTTCTGGATCTACAGTTCCATTTGTTTCCAGCTCGATAATTAACTTATCCAAATTTGTTCGCTGTTCTACACGCGTACTTTCAACCTGATAAGCCACTTTAACAATTGGACTATAGGAAGCATCTAGTTGGAGAGCACCAACTACTGAACCGTGATCAGAATTTGCTTTACGAGCACTAACAGGCTCATACCCTCTTCCTCTACGCACCCTGATCTTCATATTTAATACGCCAGTTTGAGTCAAATTGGCGATTACCAGTTCAGGATTTATAATTTCAACATCATGAGGAACATTTATATCAGCTGCCGTAACGCAACCTGCGCCAGTTTTAGTAAGAGTCAGCTCAACTTCATCTTTTGAGTGAAGCACAACTGCCAATTTCTTGAGATTCAGCAGAATATCAATTACATCTTCTTGAACACCTTCTATGGTTGTATACTCATGAAGAACACCCTCAATCTCAACATCTGTAACTGCACAGCCTGGAATTGTAGATAACAGCACACGTCTCAAAGCATTGCCAAGAGAATGCCCAAAACCTCGCTCAAGCGGTTCAATAACAATTCTTGAATGATTAGGTGTTTTACTTACAACCTCAACTAATCGAGGCTTCAATAAGCCAGAAATAGAATTCTGCATTTATATTCCTCTGAACTGCAATTATTTAGAGTAAAGTTCCACAACTAACTGTTCATTTATATCACTTCCCAAATCTACACGATCAGGCAATGAATTAAACGTGCCAGACATAGTTTTTGAATTAACTTCAACCCATGAAGGAAAACCATATTGCTCAGATACAGTTAATGCATCAATGATTCTTTGCTGTTTTTTTGCTTTTTCTCTGATTGACAGCACATCGCCTGGACTTACTTGGTAAGAAGGGACATTAATCAGAACACCATTAACCAGAATTGATTTATGACAAACTAATTGGCGAGCTTCCGCTCTAGTAGACGCAAAGCCCATACGATATACAACATTATCAAGCCTTGACTCAAGAAGATTCAACAGGTTCTCACCCGTCGCACCTTTCTTCATATCAGCAGATTTATAATAGTTGCGGAATTGTTTTTCTAAAATTCCATAGATTCTGCGTAAACGCTGTTTTGCTCGCAACTGCAGAGCATAATCAGAACTTCTTGTACGTTTAGTACCATGTTGACCAGGCCGCTGATCCAACTTGCATTTATTTTCTAAGGACTTTCCTCTGCTTTTCAAAAACAGATCCGTACCTTCTCTTCTACTTAATTTACAGGTAGGTCCAAGATATCTTGCCATAATAAACTACTCCAAATTCTTATACGCGGCGCTTCTTAGGTGGACGACAGCCATTATGTGGAATTGGCGTCACATCTACAATGTTATTTATTTTAAATCCCAGATTATTCAGTGAACGAACCGCTGATTCACGTCCAGGACCAGGACCCTTAATCATAACATCAAGGTTTTTCATGCCAAATTCCTGTGCTACAGATCCAGCTTTTTCAGCTGCAACCTGCGCTGCAAATGGAGTACTTTTCCTTGAACCCCGGAATCCAGACCCACCTGAAGTTGCCCAAGACAGCGCATTTCCCTTTCTGTCGGTGATAGTTATGATTGTGTTATTGAAAGAAGCATGAACATGCGCAATGCCATCTGCCACTTCTTTTTTTATACGTTTTCTAGAACGATTTGGACTAGCCATTATTTAGAACCTCTAAAAGGAATATCTTATTTTTTAATAGGTTTACGCGGACCTTTCCGAGTACGAGCATTCGTTCTCGTTCTCTGCCCTCTTAAAGGCAAACCTCTTCGATGTCTTATTCCGCGATAGCAACCTAGATCCATCAAACGCTTGATATTCATAGAAACTTCACGACGCAGATCACCTTCCACTGTCATCTTTGAAACCACATTACGAATAGCTTCTAATTGCTCTTCAGTCAGTTCTTTAATTTTTATGGAAGGCGTTATACCTACCTCAACGCAAATTTCACTTGCAGTTTGACGACCAACACCATAAATAGAAGTTAAAGCGATTACCGCGTGTTTATGATCTGGTACATTTATCCCGGCAATACGTGCCATCTAGATACTCCCCTGAGTATTATTCTAAAGTTAAGCGCCGAATTATAGCATTACAGCAATTATAGCGCAACAAATTTTAGCCTTGGCGCTGCTTGTGTCTACCATCTACACAGATAACCCTGACAACACCATTTCTTTTTACCACTTTACATTTTCTACAAATTGTTTTTACAGAAGCTCTAACCTTCACCATTAACTCCGAAGTTTATTTATCACATTAAAATCATTTTCTTAAATTGGCTTTTCTCATCAAACCTTCATATTGCTGAGACATAATATGCGTTTGCATTTGCGAAATGAAATCCATTACAACTACAACAATAATTAATAGAGAAGTACCACCGAAATAGAACGGCACATTCCAATATACTATCAAGAACTCTGGCAATAAGCATACTAATGTAATATAAAAAGCACCGATCAAAGTCAATCGAGTCATAACTTTATCGATATAAGAACTGGTCTGCAAACCTGGTCTTATACCTGGCAGAAAAGCTCCAGATTTTTTTAAGTTCTCAGCAGTTTCTTTTGAATTAAATACTAATGCAGTGTAGAAAAAACAAAAGAAGACAATAGCTGCCGCATATAGCATGACGTAAACAGGCTGGCCAGGTGACAACATAGTCGCAACATCTTGAAGCCAAGTAAACCCATCAGTATTACCAAACCATCCTGCTACAGTAGCCGGAAATAAAATTATACTTGAAGCGAAAATAGGCGGTATAACACCAGCCATATTAAGCTTCAATGGCAAAAAGCTACTTTGCCCTCCATACATTTTGCGCCCTTGTTGTCTTTTTGGATAATTGATGAGGATTCTTCTCTGCCCTCTTTCAACGAAAACAACAAGCGCCGTTACTGAAAGTGACAGCAAAAACAATAGAATAATAAAACCGGCATTCATTTCACCAGTTCTTGCTAATTCCAATGTTCCACCAATTGCCTTGGGCAAACCTGACACAATACCTGCAAAAATGATAAGAGAAATACCATTACCAATTCCACGCTCAGTTACCTGCTCACCTAACCACATCAAGAATATAGTACCGGTAACCAATGTAACTGTAGTGATTACAATAAAACCAAGACCAGGATTTAAAACAACCGAGAGCCCACCGGCAGATTGGTTTTGCAACGCTAGCGATATACCTATTGCCTGGAATGTTGCTAAAACAACAGTACCATATCGGGTGTATTGCGAAATTTTGCGCCTGCCGGACTCGCCTTCTTTCTTTATCTGCTCCATAGCAGGTATAACAACAGTCATCAATTGCATAATAATTGATGCCGAAATATAAGGCATAATACCAAGAGCAAAAAGGCTAAGGCGCATCAATGCACCACCAGAGAACATGTTAAACATATCCAAAATCGATCCACTTTGCTGCTCAAACATAACAGCAAGAGCCTTTGGATCTATCCCTGGGACAGGAATATGCGCCCCGACTCTGTAAACAAAAAAAGCTCCCAAAACAAACAGAAGTCTTGCCTTCAGTTCTGAGAAACCACCAACTTTGCTAGCCATTTGAGCTCTCGAAGTACTCACCTTAAACCTCTACTTTGCCGCCAGCAGCTTCAATAGATTCCTTAGCGCCACCAGTTACTTTGAGACCTTTAACTGTAACCGCTTTATTTACTTCGCCTGATTTAATTATCTTTGCCGTTTTCGTGAAGACAGGCACGACATTTTCTTCAATCAATAATTTCAAATCAATAACATCGGCGCTCAGTGAATTTAATTCACTTAAACGCACCTCTGCTGAGAATTTATTAATTCTGGAAGTAAATCCGATCTTTGGCAAACGGCGCTGGAGCGGCATCTGTCCGCCTTCGAACCCTACCTTATGGAAACCGCCACTTCGAGCTTTTTGTCCCTTATGGCCTCTTCCACATGTTTTACCGAGTGTACATCCAATTCCACGTCCCACTCTTTTTGATTTTTTTCGTGATCCTTCGCTTGCCTGGATGGTATTTAAAAACATTATACTTCCTCGACTTTTAACATGTACGATATTTTATTTATCATACCCCGGTTTTCTGCTGTATTAAGCACCTCAACCGTTTGATTAATTTTGCGCAAACCCAAGCCTTTTAAACAAGCTTGATGACGTGGTAATCGTCCATGTTTGCTTTTTATCATCGTCACACTTAACTTTGTACCAGCCATCGCTACTACCCAATAATCTGTTCAACTGATAAGCCACGCTTTGCAGCTATTTGGTTGGCATTATGCATTCCTGTAAGCCCATCAATAGTGGCTCTGACCACGTTAATAGGATTACTGGTACCGATACATTTCGCTAATACATTATGCACACCAACAACTTCAAATACAGCTCTCATAGCGCCACCAGCAATAATACCAGTACCTTCAGAGGCTGGCTGCATATAAACTTTTGCAGCTCCAGTTGAAGACATAATAGGGTATTGCAAGGTATCGCCTTTTAATGAAACCTTACGCATATTTTTACGTGCTTGTTCAAGAGATTTTTGTATTGCTATAGGTACCTCGCGCGCTTTACTGACGCCGTAACCTACCCGTCCCTCGCCATCACCAACAACTGTTAAAGCAGTGAAGCCAAAAACTCTACCGCCTTTTACCACTTTTGCAACGCGTCTTACAGAAACCAGTTTTTCTTGTAATCCGTCTGTACTACCTTGAGAAGGTGCTGTAGCCATTCTATACCCCTAAAATTTCAATCCGGCTTCACGTGCAGCATCAGCTAATGCTTTCACACGACCATGGTATTTAAATCCTGAACGATCAAAAGCAACTTCTGTGATTCCAGCAGCAATAGCTTTCTGTGCAATATATTTACCTACTTGAGTTGCAGCTTCTATATTCCCTGTATTCTTTAGAGCAGATCTAATTTCTGACTGAGTAGTTGAAGCGCTAGCCAATGTAGTTGTACCATCACCACTTATAACTTGAGCATATATATGCTGCGAAGTTTTATGTATGGATAAACGGGTTGCATTTAATTTCTTAATCCTGCTGCGCAATTTTACTGCGCGTTTTAAACGAGACTGTTTCTTTTCCATCACGCTACCTTACTTCTTCTTAGCTTCTTTTCTTACAACATTCTCTTCAGCATATCTGATACCTTTGCCTTTATATGGCTCGGGCGGACGATAAGCTCTGATTTTTGCTGCTACCTGACCAACTTGCTGTTTATCGCTTCCTTTGATCACTATATCAGTTTGGCTTGGCGTTTCGACAGTAATGCCTTCAGGCACTTCAAAATCTATTGGATGAGAGAAACCAAGTGCAAGGTTAAGAATATTTCCCTTCGCTTGCGCTCTATAACCTACTCCAATCAACGTCAGTTTCTTTTCGAAACCAGCAGATACGCCTGCGACCATGTTGCTTACGATTGCTCTTGCAGTCCCGGCCTGAGCAGTAGCTAATTTATTATCTTTGTCCCATTGCATTTGAATTACATTATCTGCAATATCCATGCTTATTGCTGGGTTAAAATCGTATGATAACTGACCTTTACTTCCTTTCACGGTCATATTATTACCATCTAGTTTTACATCTACACCGCTAGGAATAGTAACTGGAGCTTTAGCAATTCTTGACATAAACTGGCCTACAATTAACAAACAGTGCAAATAACTTCGCCGCCATGTCCAATCGCACGAGCCGCTCTATCTGTCATAACACCACTCGATGTTGAAACAATAGCAATACCTAACCCGCCGAGAACTTTCGGCAATTCGTCTTTAGATTTATAAATGCGTAAACCAGGTTTACTAATTCTTTTTAAACTTTCAATTACCGGCGCACCTTTGTAGTATTTCAACTCGATAGTCATTTCTGTATGACTGCCGTTTGTTTCAGTGCTGAAGTCTGTAATATAACCTTCTTCTTTCAATACTTTTGCAATTGATACTTTCAATTTTGACGAAGGTTGTTTGATGGTTTTCTTGCCAGCAGATTGCCCATTTCTAATACGGGTCAACATATCTGCTATTGGGTCTGTCATACTCATTTTCTATTTCTCCAAACTTGACTAACAGATATTACCAACTCGCCTTCACAACACCGGGCACGTCACCCCGCATAGTTGCTTCTCTCAGCTTGTTCCGGCTAAGACCGAATTTGCGGTAATATCCATGAGGACGACCAGTTAAATTACAACGGTTTCTTACTCTCGTTGCACTGGAATCCCGTGGTAATTTTTGAAGTTGAAAATGAGCAGACTCTTTATCTTCAAATGATGCATTTGGATCTCTGATAATCTCTTTCAAAGATTTGCGTTTTGCATCATATTTATCTACTAATTTCTTACGCTTGACTTCGCGCGCAATCATTGACTTTTTTGCCATACTGAAATCGCCCTTTAGTTCTTGAATGGAAAGTTAAAAAGCTTTAACAAAGCCAAACCCTCTTCATTAGTTTGGGCTGTTGTTGTGATAGTAATATCCATACCACGTAAAGCGTCTATTTTGTCATAATCAATTTCAGGAAAAATGATCTGTTCTTTAACGCCCATTGAATAATTACCACGCCCATCAAAGCTTTTAGGGCTTAATCCTCGAAAATCACGAATTCTAGGAATAGAAATAGTGATTAATCGATCCAAAAATTCATACATCCTATCGCTACGCAAAGTTACTTTACAACCGATAGGCATATCATCACGAATTTTGAAACCTGCAATTGATTTTCTTGCTAAAGTAACAACCGGTTTTTGACCGGAAATCTTTTCCATATCGCTAACAGCAGATTGCAGGATTTTTTTATCTGCGACAGCTCCACCGACGCCCATATTGAGCGTTATCTTTGTAATACGAGGAACTTGCATTACAGATTTATAGCCGAACTGCTCCATTAATGCAGGCAGAATTCTTTCTTTATATTCGGTTTCTAGTCTAGCCATGATTTATCTACACCTTATGCATCAACAACTTTGCTTGTTGACTTAAAATATCTGACTTTTTTTCCATCTTCTAGAAACTTAAAGCCAATACGATCTGCTTTTTTAGTTTCAGGATTATATAGCCCCACATTAGAAATATGGATCGGCATATCTTTGACTATAATTCCACCTGAGATACCTGCATTTGGATTAGGTCTCTGATTTTTTTTGACCTGATTGATTCCTTCAACCAAAACTTTATTGTCTTTTAAAACCTTCAAAACTCTACCGCTCTTACCTTTATCCTTACCAGTGCGAACGATAACTTCATCACCTTGTTTAATTTTTTGCATTTTTAACCCTACCTTACAATACTTCAGGAGCAAGCGAGATAATTTTCATGAATTTCTCACCTCTTAGCTCACGTGTTACAGGGCCAAAAATACGCGTACCAAGTGGTTGTAGATTGTTATTCAGAATAACTGCCGCGTTTCCATCGAACCTAATTACAGATCCATCTGGGCGACGCACACCCTTACGGGTTCTAACGACTAAAGCATTATAAACTTCGCCTTTTTTTACTCTTCCACGAGGAATAGCATCTTTAATACTGACTTTGATAATATCTCCAATGCCAGCATAGCGTCTATGCGAACCCCCTAATACTTTGATACACATGACCCTTTTTGCGCCACTGTTGTCGGCGACGTCAAGGTTAGTTTGCATCTGAATCATGATTTATTCCCAATTATCTGAATATTTAATAGCTTATGTACTATTTGTTAGCACTCTCTAAGACTTCAACCAATTTAAAAGTTTTATTCTTAGACATAGGCCTGCATGATGTAATTGAAACTACATCACCTTCTTGACAAATATTTTGTTCGTCGTGAGCCATCATTTTAGTTGACCGTTTAATATATTTACCATAAACAGGATGCTTAACGATTCGCTCAACTAAAACTGTAATTGTTTTATCCATTTTGTTACTAACAACCCGGCCAGTGATTGTCCGCAACTTGGTTTCATTTCCGCTCATATTTATGCGCTCGCCATTTCATTTAATATAGTTTGAATACGTGCCACATCGCGTCTAACCTTTTTTACTTGATCAGGCTTTGACAATTGCCCTGTTCCTTTTTGCATTCTAAGATTAAATTGTTCACGCGACAAATCGAGCAACATAGCCCCTAACTCGTCTTTTGATTTTTGGCGTAGTTCACTTGCTTTCATTACATTATCGTCCGAACAGTAAAAGTTGTTTTTAAAGGTAACTTAGCTGCCGCTAAAGCAAAAGCTTCCCGAGCCAATTCTTCAGAGACACCTTGTATCTCATACAACATTGTTCCCGGTCTGACTTGAGCAACCCAATATTCTACACTACCTTTACCTTTTCCCATACGAACTTCTAAAGGTTTTTTAGTAATTGGCTTATCAGGGAAAATTCTGATCCAGATTTTACCGCCACGTTTTACGTGTCTTGTAATCGTTCTCCGAGCCGCTTCGATTTGCCGGGCGGTAAGTCTACCACGACTGATAGACTTTAGGCCATATTCGCCAAAACTTACTGAAGATCCACGTACGGCAGTACCGTTATTTCTGCCTTTAAATTGTTTACGGAATTTTGTTCTTTTAGGTTGAAGCATTTCTCTATCCCTTCAACTATTTCTTAGATTCTGAGTTAATAGACGCTAGATGCGCATCCATATCGAATACTTCACCTTTGAATATCCAGACCTTAATCCCGATTATCCCATAGGTTGTATTTGCTTCCGCGGTAGCATAATCAATGTCTGCTCTTAAAGTATGCAGAGGCACTCGCCCTTCTCTATACCATTCGCTTCTTGCGATTTCCGCACCATTTAAACGACCGCCAACATTAATCTTTATTCCTTCAGCACCTAAACGCATTGTATTGGTTACAGCGCGTTTCATTGCTCTACGGTACATGATGCGCTTTTCTAATTGCTGAGCAATACTTTCCGCCACTAATTGCGCGTCTAATTCAGGTTTTCTAATTTCTTCAACATTGAGCTGGACAGGAATACCAATCATTTTAGATATTTCTTGTCTTAGAACATCAATGTCCTCACCTTTTTTACCAATTACAATACCTGGACGAGCAGTATGAACAGTAATGTGAGCATTGTTTGCAGGGCGATTAATCTGAATTTTGCTTACAGACGCATGAGCCAATTTTTTCTTGATATAGTCACGAACTGTTAGATCCTGATGCAGGAATACTGAATAATCCTGGCTATTTGCATACCATCTAGAATTCCAATCTTTAACAATACCAAGGCGAATGCCTGTTGGATGTACTTTTTGACCCATTTTTGCCTCTACTCGTTTTCTGCGACTTTAACCGTAATATGGCAAGTTCTTTTGAGGATATGATTTGCACGTCCTTTAGCTCTTGCCTTAAATCTTTTCATTGTCGCCCCTTCATTTACATAAACGGTAGACACTCTTAACTCATCAATATCTGCACTCTCATTATGTTCTGCATTTGCTATAGCAGACTCGAGAACCTTTCTGACAATCGCCGCACCTTTTTTTGAACTGAATTTTAACGTATTCAGTGCTTTTTCAACTGGCATGCCACGAATCTGATCACCTACTAACCGAGCTTTTTGCGCAGATAAAGGCGCATTACTTAATTTTGCTGAAATTTCCATCATAACCTACCTTGATTTCTTATCAGCCACATGGCCTTTATAAGTACGAGTTGGTGCAAATTCACCTAATTTATGCCCAACCATATTCTCAGTAACGAGAACTGGAATATGCAGACGCCCATTATGAACAGCAATAGTTAAGCCCAGCATATCTGGAATAATCATTGATCTTCTTGACCATGTTTTAATCGGTTTCCGATTATTGCTGCTTACAGCATCTTCAACTTTTTTAAGTAGATGATGATCAATAAAAGGACCTTTTTTAATTGAACGTGGCACGCTAATTCCTCTCTATTTCTGCTTACGACGTCTGACAATCATATTGTCAGTACGTTTGTTTTTTCTCGTTTTATATCCCTTGGTTGGCATGCCCCAAGGCGATACTGGATGTCTACCACCAGAGGTACGACCTTCACCACCACCATGTGGATGGTCTACTGGGTTCATGGCAACACCACGAACAGTAGGGCGAACTCCTCGCCATCTGGCAGCACCTGCTTTTCCCAATGAAGCTAAATTGTGTTCAGAGTTAGACACTTCACCAATTACAGCCCGACAATCAGCCATAACTTTACGCATTTCGCCTGAACGCATTCTAATTGTTGCATGAATACCGTCTCTAGCTACCAATTGCGCTGACGTTCCGGCACTTCTGGCTACTTGGGCACCTTTACCAGGTTTTAACTCTACACAATGAACTGTCGTACCCATTGGAATATTTCTCAAAGGCATGCAGTTGCCTGGTTTAACAGCAGCAGTTTCTGAAGAAAGAATTTCCTGCCCTACTTCAAGGCCTTTAGGAGCAATAATATATCTACGCTCGCCATCCTTAAACAAAACCAAAGCGATATTCGCCGTTCTGTTAGGATCATACTCTAGACGCTCGACAACAGCAGGAATATCCGTTTTATTCCTCTTAAAATCAATAATACGATAGTGTTGTTTATGACCACCACCTACATGACGTGTTGTTATACGCCCTTTGTTATTACGACCGCCACTTTTACTGTTTTTGCTCAGCAAAGGTGCAAATGGTTTGCCTTTATGCAATTCGTCATTCTTAATACGCACTACAAACCGTGAACCCGGTGACGTCGGTTTTGACTTTACAATCGCCATGCTTTCTACCGTTTCCTATTGATCTTCATTACTTTAATTAAATTAAGCAGCAGAGAAATCTATATCATGACCTGGCTTAAGCTTAACATAAGCTTTTTTCCAATCAGACCTCTGTCCTAATGTACGGCCAAATCTTTTTTGTTTGCCTTTAACGTTTAATACTTGAACTGAGTCAACTTCAACATTAAACATAATTTCCACTGCATCTTTGACTTGTTTTTTGGTTGCAACTTTTTGCACCTTAAAAACAAATCTTTTATTTTTTTCAGCTGCAATAGTGCTTTTCTCAGATATTATCGGAGCTTGCAGCACACTTGCCAGTTGGTATTTATTTAAACTCATGCCAAACGTTCCTCTATTTGTTTCAACGCAGCCGGTGTAGCAATAACTTTATCAGCCGAAACTAGTAGAACGGGGCTCAAATTAATAGATTCGACCACTTCCACATAAGGAATATTTCTTGAAGCTAATGCCAGATTTGCATCTACACTATCGACCACAATCAGGATCCGTTTAGCATCAACATTTTTCAGTTTTTCAGCCAACTCTTTTGTTTTAGATGTCTTAGGCAATACATCATTGCTAACAACCAAACGATCTTGTCTTAACAATTCAGACAAAATTGACCGAATCCCAACTCTAAACATCTTCTTGTTGAGCTTCTGGTCATATGATCTAGGTCTTGCGGCAAAAGTAACCCCACCTGTTCGCCAAATAGGGCTGCGCATTGTACCAGATCTTGCACGACCTGTCCCTTTTTGTCGCCATGGTTTTGTGCCGCCACCGCTGACATCAGAACGCGTTTTCTGTGCTTTAGTACCGGCACGCGCTCCAGCCAAGTATCTAGTTACTAACTGATGAACCAATGTTTCATTAAAAGACTGGCCAAAAACCGCTTCAGTTACTTCAATTTTTCCGGCAGAGTCTTGTTCGTTTATAGCAGGTATTTGCAAACCCATAGCTTAACCTTTATTCCGCATTTTCATTGCAGGTGTAATAACTACATCACCGCCTTTAGCACCAGGCACAGCACCTTTTACTAAAATTAAATTTCTTTCTTTATCAATTGAGTGAATGGTCAAATTTTGAACTGTAACTTTTTCAGCCCCCATATGACCTTCCATCTTCTTGCCTTTAAAAACACGACCAGGCGTTTGATTCTGACCTATAGAGCCCAACACTCTATGTGAGCGTGAGTTACCATGAGTAGCATCTTGCATACTAAAATTATGGCGCTTTACGCCACCAGCAAAACCTTTACCGATGCTTTTGCCCTGAACATCAACCACTTGACCTTCAGAAAATATATCTAACGACAATTCGGAACCGGCAGATAAATCTTCACCTTCACCATCTTCGAGTCTAAATTCCCGAAGAGTTCGTCCAGCTGTCACATTAGCCGCCGCATAATGACCAGCCATTGCTTTATTGACTCTTGAAGACTTTTTATCACCCGCCGCCACTTGGATCGACCGATAACCATCTACCTCAATACTTTTGACCTGAGTGACTCTGTTTGAGTCAATCTGGATAACAGTAACAGGTACTGATGAACCATCTTCACAAAAAACTCTGGTCATACCACACTTACGACCTATAAGACCTATTGACATCTGCCAATTCCTCTACTTTTAATTCAACTTTATTTGAACGTCAACGCCAGCTGCTAGATCCAGCTTCATCAGTGCATCCACAGTTTTTTCAGTTGGCTCAACGATATCCAGTAATCTTTTATACGTTCTTAATTCATACTGGTCTCTCGCATCTTTATTTACATGCGGAGAGATCAAAATCGTGAAACGTTCTTTTTTAGTAGGCAAAGGAATAGGCCCCTTTACTTGGGCGCCTGTTCTCTTCGCAGTTTCTACTATCTCACCAGCCGATTGATCTATCAATTTATGATCAAATGATTTCAAACGGATTCTGATAGTTTGGTTAGACATATGTATTACTCGATAATTTGTGAAACAACGCCCGCACCGACGGTACGTCCGCCTTCGCGAATAGCAAAACGCAAACCTTCTTCCATAGCGATCGGCGAAATCAGCTTGACTTCTACAGCAATGTTATCGCCTGGCATCACCATTTCCACGCCTTCTGGCAGGGTCACTGCGCCGGTTACGTCAGTGGTTCTGAAATAAAACTGCGGACGGTAACCGTTGAAGAACGGCGTATGACGACCACCTTCATCTTTAGACAAGACGTAGATTTCTGATTTGAAGTTTGAATGCGGTTTAATAGTACCTTTATGCGCCAACACCTGACCACGCTCGACTTCGTCTCTTTTTGTGCCTCTCAACAGCACACCCACGTTATCGCCTGCCTGGCCTTGATCCAGCAATTTGCGGAACATCTCCACACCAGTACAAGTGGTGACAATCGTAGGTCTGATGCCGACGATTTCAACTTCTTGACCTACTTTAATGATACCGCGCTCAACACGACCGGTAACTACCGTACCACGGCCTGAAATTGAGAATACGTCTTCGATCGGCATCAGGAACGCACCGTCGACCGCTCTTTCCGGCTCAGGAATATAGCTATCCAGGGCTTCTACCAACTTAACCACAGACGGTACGCCGATATCGCTGGTATCGCCTTCCAGTGCCTTTAAGGCTGAACCGATAACAATCGGGGTTTCATCGCCTGGGAATTCATACATATCCAGCAATTCACGGATTTCCATTTCAACCAGTTCAATCAGTTCCGGATCATCAACCATATCGGCTTTATTCAGGAACACGACGATGTAAGGCACGCCTACCTGTCTGGACAACAGGATGTGCTCTCTTGTTTGCGGCATTGGACCATCCGCAGCGGAACAAACCAGAATGGCGCCGTCCATCTGGGCCGCACCGGTAATCATGTTCTTCACATAGTCAGCATGGCCTGGGCAGTCCACATGCGCATAGTGACGGGCAGCTGACTCATATTCTACGTGCGAAGTGGCGATAGTAATACCACGCGCTCTTTCTTCAGGTGCATTATCGATTTGATCAAAAGCTTTGGCTTCGCCACCTTGCAGCTCAGCCATGACTTTCGTCAATGCGGCTGTCAGAGTCGTTTTGCCATGGTCAACGTGACCGATGGTGCCTACGTTTACGTGTGGCTTAGTACGTGTAAATTTTTCTTTGGCCATGAGTTAATACCTTTATGTTATATTCAATTTTATGAAGATTTTTTAATAATTGCTTCCGCAATATTTGCAGGCGCTTCATTGTATTTTTCAAACTGCATACTGTATGTAGCTCGCCCCTGCGTTGCCGAACGCAAATCAGTTGCATAACCAAACATTTCAGCTAACGGCACTTCGCAACTAATTGTTTTACCTGATGGTGTATCTTCCATACCCTGGATCAATCCTCGGCGCCTATTGACATCACCGACAACGTCACCCATATATTCTTCAGGAGTAGCAATCTCAACTTTCATTATAGGCTCCAGCAACGCTGGGTTTGCTTTCCGCGCACCTTCTCTAAAACACATCGAACCGGCAATTTTGAAAGCCATTTCGCTCGAATCAACATCGTGATACGAACCATCAAATAAAGACACCTTTACATCAACAACAGGGAAACCTGCAAGAACACCGCTTTTCAACTGTTCTTGAACACCTTTGTCTACTGCTGGAATGTATTCCTTTGGAACAACTCCACCAACAATTTCGTTAACGAATTCATAGCCCGAGCCAATTTCTTTTGGCTCAATACGCAACCAGACATGGCCATATTGACCCCTGCCTCCTGACTGCCTTATAAATTTTCCTTCCTGCTCTACAGTACTACGAATAGTTTCTCGATATGCAACCTGCGGGGCACCTACGTTAGCTTCGACATTGAATTCCCTTTTCATTCGGTCAACAATAATCTCCAGATGAAGCTCGCCCATTCCTGAGATAATTATTTGCCCAGACTCTTCATCTGTATGAACTCGAAATGATGGATCTTCTTGAGCTAACTTACTTAACGCGATGCCCATCTTTTCCTGATCAGCTTTTGTCTTAGGCTCTACTGCAACCGAGATCACTGGATCTGGGAACTCCATGCGCTCAAGAATGATTTTTTCATTAAGATCGCATAAGGTATCACCGGTGGTCACATCCTTTAATCCAATAGCCGCAGCTATATCGCCCGCATAGACTTCCTTTACTTCTTCACGGCTATTAGCGTGCATTTGCACTATGCGGCCAATTCGCTCTTTTTTCATTTTTACTGAGTTGTAAACACTATCTCCGGAATTCAATACACCCGAGTAAACTCTGAAAAAAGTTAATGCACCAACAAATGGATCAGCTGCTATCTTGAAAGCCAAAGCAGCAAATGGCGCATCATCTGTAGCCGGACGATCCGCTTCAGTTACTTCATCTTCAAGCAATCCTTTAATTGCCCGAACATCTGTCGGCGCCGGCAGATATTCAACAACCGCATCCAGCATTGCCTGGACACCCTTATTTTTAAAAGCGGAACCACAAAATGCCGGAACTACCTGATTAGTTATGGTTTGTGCACGTATGCCCTGTTTAATCTCTTCGTTTGTTAAAACGCCATCTTCCAGATATTTTTCCATTAGTTCTTCGCTGCCTTCCGCAGCAGCCTCAATCATATGCTCTCTCCACTCTTCGCAAAGTTTCAGCATATTGACTGGAATATCCTTTTCCTGAAAGGTCATGCCCATATTGGCCTCATCCCAATATATTGCTTTCATTTTGATGAGATCAACAACGCCTTCAAAAGCATCTTCTGCTCCGATTGGCAATTGCATAGGCACTGCTTTACTTCCCAAGCGATTTTTGATTTGCTCGATCACTCGTAAAAAGTCTGCACCGGATCGATCCATCTTGTTAATAAAAGCCAACCTAGGCACATAATACTTATTAGCCTGACGCCAAACCGTTTCAGACTGAGGTTCAACTCCTCCTACAGCACAAAAAACGGCACACGCGCCATCTAAAACGCGCAAGGAACGCTCTACTTCGATAGTAAAATCAACATGTCCTGGCGTATCGATAATATTAATTCGATGCTGCGGAAACTGATTCTCCATTCCGCTCCAGAAGCAGGTCGTAGCAGCAGAAGTGATCGTTATACCCCGCTCCTGCTCCTGTTCCATCCAATCCATGGTAGCAGCACCATCGTGCACCTCGCCTATCTTATGAGACACACCTGTATAGTACAGCACACGTTCAGTAGTCGTCGTCTTACCAGCATCTATATGAGCCATAATGCCGATATTTCGATAACGATCTATAGGTGTCTTGCGCGCCACGACTATACAGCCTTTTGTTTAATCTGCTTATTACCAGCGATAATGAGAGAAAGCTTTATTAGCCTCTGCCATTCTGTGGGTGTCTTCGCGCTTCTTAGCCGCAGCACCTCTGCTTTCAAAAGCATCCAATAACTCACCAGCAAGCTTAGCAGACATGCTTCTCTCATTTCTTTTACGAGAAGCATCAATCAACCAACGCATCGCCAAAGCCATACGTCTTGAAGGACGCACTTCCACAGGCACCTGATAAGTCGCACCACCCACACGGCGAGATTTAACCTCAACTCTAGGCTGAACATTTTCAAGCGCTTTTGACAGCACATCCAATGGCTCAGAGTGACCTTTGCTCTCAATTACATCCAGAGCACCATAGACAATCCCTTCTGCAATTGACTTTTTGCCACTTTCCATGATCATATTCATAAACTTAGTCAGCATAACACTGCCAAATCTTGGATCTGGAATAATCTCTCTTTTCGTAGCGACTCTTCTTCTAGACATTTATCTCACCAACCAACGTTTATTTTTTAGGCCGTTTAGTGCCATATTTGGAGCGACCACATTTTCTATTAGTCACACCAGAAGTATCCAAACTACCACGAACGACATGATATCTAACACCGGGCAAGTCTTTTACACGACCGCCCCTTATCAGAACCACAGAGTGCTCCTGAAGATTATGCCCTTCACCACCAATGTAACTACTAACTTCAGATCCATTAGTAAGTCTAACCCTGGCCACCTTACGCAACGCCGAGTTTGGTTTTTTAGGGGTTGTCGTATAAACACGCGTACACACTCCTCTACGTTGAGGACATGCTTCCAATGCTGGAACATTGCTTTTTTCTACTTTTTTAGCGCGCGGCTTACGAACCAATTGGTTGATCGTGGCCATATCTTTGTTTACTCCGATATACAATTAACTGTCAGACAATAAAAATAACCGTCGAACATAAAATATGTCGACGGTTAATTAGCTTTTCAACCTGACTCAAGCACTTAGCTCATGTGAGCAGAATATAATACTTGCTAATATATGTCAGGTCAAGCTCATTTTATCAATGAGTTTTACTACATTATTAAATATTTAAAGCTTGCTTAAGAGCCTCTTCCACATCCCCAGCATCTACCATAGAAGCTGCTTCGCTTTCGACAACCTCATGCTGAGCAAATCTGTTTTTTCTGTTTTCATGATAAGCAAGACCTGTTCCTGCAGGAATTAATCTTCCTACAATAACATTTTCCTTTAAGCCTTGGAGATTATCACTCAATCCGCGAACAGCAGCATCTGTTAAGACACGGGTCGTTTCCTGGAATGAAGCAGCAGAAATAAAGGACTCTGTAGCCAATGAGGCCTTAGTGATACCCAGCAACACCGATTCATAACTAGCCGGAATTTTGCCCTCTACTTCCATTCTTTCATTCACTTCTCTTAGAACAGCACGCTCAACTTGATCTCCTTTCAGGAATTCAGTGTCTCCAGAAGCAGTAATTTCTACTTTTCTAAGCATTTGTCTAATGATAGCTTCAATATGCTTATCATTAATTTTCACACCTTGTAAACGATAAACATCTTGAATTTCCTTAACCAGATAGTTGGCCAATTCTTCTATGCCTCTTAATCTCAGAATATCGTGCGGCGTTAATTCACCTTCAGCAATTGTCTCGCCCTTCTCAACGTATTCTCCTTCAAAGACTGTGATATGACGCCATTTCGGTATTAAGGTTTCATACTGTTCACCAGCAGCATCAGTAATTATGACGCGCTGTTTGCCTTTTGTTTCCTTTCCAAACGAAATAGTACCACTCGTTTCTGCAAGAATTGCCGGATCTTTCGTTTTGCGCGCCTCAAACAAGTCAGCTACCCGCGGCAAACCACCGGTAATATCTCTTGTTTTACTGGATTCCTGCGGAATTCTGGCCAAAACGTCACCGACTTTCACTTCACCACCATCTTTAATGCCGACAATCGCTCCAGCAGGCAAGAAATATTGCGCTGGAATTTCGGTGCCTGGCAAGAAGATCGTATTTCCGTTTGCCTCCAGCAATCTCACCATTGGACGCAATTCTTTACCGGCGCCGCCTCTTTGTTTAGGATCAGTAACCACAAGAGAACTTAAACCGGTTACTTCATCAGATTGCTTTTGTACAGTTACGCCATCAACGAAATCGATTAAGCTTACAACACCGTCAACTTCGGTAATAACCGGATGCGTATGAGGATCCCATGTAACAATAATATCGCCAGCATTAACTCTGCCACCTTCTTGTATTGAAAGCACCGCGCCATAAGGAATTTTATAACGCTCTCTTTCACGACCATAATCATCGACCACGCCTACTTCGCCTGATCTCGAAACAGCAACCAGATTGCCTTCTCGGTTGAGCACTGATTTCAAGTTGCTTAGACGAACCGTACCAGCCGATTTTACTTGAACATTGCTGATTGCCGCAGATCTAGATGCCGCACCACCGATATGGAAAGTACGCATGGTCAGCTGAGTTCCAGGCTCACCGATTGACTGTGCAGCAATAACGCCAATTGCCTCACCAATATTGACCAAATGGCCACGACCTAAATCACGTCCATAGCAAGCAGCGCAAACCCCATATCTGCTTTCACAAGTAATGACCGACCTTACTAGAACCTGATCAATACTATGCTCTTCGAGAACAGAAACCCAATGCTCATCTAATAACATACCTTTAGGCACCACGACTTTTTCACCGCTAGCCTCCATTACGTCATTAACTACAACCCGACCTAACACGCGCTCTGATAATGGCTCAACCACATCCCCTCCTTCAATAATAGGGGTCATGATCAATCCGTCAGAAGCGCCACAATCATCGGCCGTAACAACCAAATCTTGAGCAACATCCACTAATCTACGTGTTAAATATCCTGAGTTTGCTGTCTTCAGCGCTGTATCAGCCAGACCTTTACGAGCACCATGAGTAGAAATAAAGTACTGCAACACGTCCAGGCCTTCCCTGAAGTTAGCAGTAATAGGCGTCTCAATAATTGATCCATCAGGCTTAGCCATCAATCCGCGCATACCGGCCAACTGCCTGATTTGAGCAGCAGAACCTCTAGCACCAGACTCCGCCATCATAAAGATTGAGTTGAATGACTTTTGCTTTACAGTCTTACCTTCAGCATCAACAACAGATTCTTCACCCAATCCATCCATCATCACCTTAGCAACTTGATCATTGGCACGCGACCAAATATCAACAACTTTGTTGTAGCGCTCACCATCGGTTACTAGACCAGAGGAATACTGACTTTGAATTTCATTTACTTCGGCATCGGCAATTTTGATGATATCGACTTTTTTAGCCGGTATCGCCATATCCTCAATACCAAAAGATACACCTGAAATTGTTGCATATCTAAAACCTAGGTACATAAGCTGGTCAGCGAGCACAACTGTATCTTTATTACCTAAGAAACGGTAACTGTAGTTGATCAACCTCGATATGTTCTTTTTTGTCATATCACAGTTAACCAACTCATAAGGCATGCGATCCGGGACTATTTCCCAAATCAGTGCACGACCGACAGTTGTTTCAACGCGGCGAGTTCTTCCTTCAAGCTCACCCTTCCCATTATCAACCTTCTCTGTAATGCGAAGCTGAATCCTTGACTGCAATTCAACTGTTTTAGCAAGTAGAGCCCTATGGATTTCACCAACACTGCCAAATATGCTGCCATTGCCTTTCGCATTAATTTTTTCACGGCTAATATAATACAGGCCCAATACCACGTCTTGAGACGGATTGATAACCGGCTCACCGTTAGCTGGCGATAAGATATTATTGGTCGCCATCATTAATGTACGCGCTTCCAACTGAGCTTCAACAGACAGAGGAATATGTACCGCCATCTGGTCGCCGTCGAAGTCAGCGTTAAAGGCGCTGCACACCAATGGATGCAACTGTATCGCTTTACCTTCAATCAAAATTGGTTCAAACGCCTGAATACCAAGCCTGTGCAGTGTAGGAGCCCGATTCAGCAAAATCGGGTGTTCACGAATGACTTCTTCAAGAATATCCCAGACTTCAGTACCTTCCCGTTCAACCATTTTCTTAGCAGCTTTAATGGTTGTAGCAAGGCCTCTGAACTGTAATTTGCTGAATATAAATGGCTTAAACAACTCCAGTGCCATTTTTTTCGGCAATCCGCATTGATGCAATCTTAGTGTCGGACCAACAACGATAACTGAACGACCTGAGTAATCGACACGTTTACCAAGCAGGTTTTGCCTGAAGCGTCCCTGTTTGCCTTTAATCATATCTGCCAATGATTTAAGAGGGCGTCTATTGGTGCCAGTAATCGCCCGACCGCGACGACCATTATCCAACAAAGCATCAACAGATTCCTGCAACATCCGTTTTTCGTTGCGAACGATAATATCCGGCGCATTTAAATCCAACAATCGGTTTAAACGATTATTCCTGTTAATAACCCGGCGATATAAATCATTTAAATCTGAGGTAGCGAACCGACCACCATCTAAAGGCACCAAAGGACGCAATTCTGGCGGCAATACAGGCAGCACCTGCAAAATCATCCATTCAGGACGGTTATTTGAGTTCAGTAATGCATCTATTACTTTAAGACGTTTTGAATACTTCTTGATTTTGGTTTCTGAATTTGTCGAGTTAATTTCTTCACGAAGAATATTGACTTCTTCCTTCAAATCAATCGCCTTCAGCAAATCATAGATCGCTTCTGCACCCATTTTTGCTACAAAATCGTCGCCATGCAGCTCAACGGCATCCAGATACTCGTCATCAGTGAGTAACTGTCCTTTCTCTAAAGGTGTCATTCCTGGATCTAAAACTACAAACGATTCAAAATACAACACGCGCTCAATCTCGCGCAACGTCATATCTAATAACAGTGCAATTCTGGACGGCAGTGACTTTAAGAACCAGATATGCGCAACAGGGCTTGCTAAATCAATATGCCCCATTCTTTCACGGCGCACTTTTGACAGCGTTACCTCGACGCCACATTTTTCGCAAATAACACCGCGGTGCTTTAGCCTTTTATATTTTCCGCATAAGCATTCATAATCACTGACAGGACCAAAAATTTTTGCGCAAAATAAACCATCACGCTCAGGCTTGAACGTACGATAATTGATCGTTTCCGGTTTTTTTACCTCGCCATAGGACCAGGAGCGAATCATGTCCGGCGATGCCAAACCGATACGGATCGCATCAAAATCATCGGTACGGCCTTGGCGCTTTAAGAAATTCATTAAATCTTTCAAGAGTATGTCCTCTTTAAATACTTTTCTGGTGTATTCCAGAACAGGCTATCAGTTAATTTCAATAAGACGCAGATATTAATCCCGTTCCAATTCAATATTGACAGCCAATGAGCGGATTTCTTTAATTAATACATTAAACGATTCCGGCATGCCGGCTTCCATTTTATGATCACCGTCGACAATATTTTTATACATTCGGGTTCGCCCAGTCACGTCATCGGATTTAACTGTTAACATTTCCTGCAATGTATATGCTGCGCCATAAGCTTCAAGCGCCCAAACCTCCATCTCACCGAAACGTTGACCACCAAATTGCGCTTTACCACCCAATGGCTGCTGGGTAACAAGACTATAAGGTCCTGTTGACCGTGCATGCATTTTGTCATCAACCAAATGGTTCAGTTTTAACATGTACATATAACCAACTGTCACCTTCCGCTCAAACGGCTCACCAGTCAAACCATCATAAAGAATGGTTTGGCCATCTTCTGGAAGATCAGCAAGTCTCAGCATAGTGCGAATTTCTTCTTCAGTAGCACCATCAAATACAGGTGTCGCCATAGGCACACCACCAACCAAGTTGGTTGCCATTTCCAGAATTTCTTCATCAGTAAATGAATCCAGATCTTCTTTACGACCACTACTGTTATAAATTTTATCCAAGAAGCTTCGAATTTCAGCAATTTTGGCTTTCGCTTCAAGCATTTTACCTATCTTGATGCCCAAGCCTTTAGCTGCCCAACCCAAATGAGTCTCAAGCACCTGCCCGACGTTCATCCGCGATGGTACACCTAATGGATTCAATACAATATCAACCGGATTACCATCAGCTGTATACGGCATATCTTCAATTGGTCTAATCATGGAAATAACCCCTTTATTCCCATGTCGTCCCGCCATTTTATCGCCGGGCTGAATACGTCTTTTAACCGCCAAGTAAACCTTGACCATTTTCAAAACACCAGGCGCCAAATCATCACCCATAGTGATTTTTTTACGCTTGATTTCAAATTTCTCGTCAAAGTCTTTCCTTTGCTGCTCGACTTGCTCAGCTACGGCTTCCAGTTGAAGGTTGATATCTTCATCTTTCATTCTGATTTTTAACCAGTCTGAATGCTTAAGATTATCCAAATAAGCTTGGGTTATTTCAGTGCCCGCTTTTAACTGAGCCGGACCTGATTGAGCAACCTTACCAATTAATAGTTTAGCTACACGGGCGAATATATCGCCTTCCAGAATCTTGAGCTGATCATCAAGGTCTTTTCTGTAACGCTTGATTTCGGCTTCTTCAATATCAAGCGCACGCTTGTCCTTTTTAACACCATCCCGAGTGAATACCTGAACATCAATAACCGTCCCTTCAATACTACCTGGAACGCGCAATGATGTATCCTTTACGTCCGCCGCCTTCTCACCAAAAATTGCGCGCAATAACTTTTCTTCCGGCGTTAACTGGGTCTCTCCTTTTGGAGTTACCTTGCCCACCAAAATATCGCCACCTTTTACTTCAGCGCCCACATAGACAATCCCGGACTCATCAAGTTTTGACAAGGCTTCTTCGCTAACATTTGGAATATCTGCAGTAATTTCTTCCGGGCTATGTTTTGTATCACGCGCTACGCAGGTTTTCTCTTCAATATGGATTGTAGTAAAGCGATCTTCCCTGACAACACGCTCAGAAACCAGAATTGAGTCTTCAAAGTTGTATCCATTCCACGGCATGAAGGCAACCAGCATGTTCTGCCCTAAGGCCAACTCACCAAGATCTGTAGATGGACCGTCAGCCAAGATATCTCCGGCATTAACGATATCACCCGGTTTTACTAACGGCTTCTGGTTAATACAAGTATTCTGATTTGATCGGGTATATTTGGTCAGGTTGTAAATATCTACGCCAGGAGCCCCCGTTTCTGTTTCCGTATCATTTACGCGAACCACAATCCGGGCGGCATCGACCGCTTCAATACGTCCACCTCGTGCAGCCACTACAGTTACACCGGAATCCTTAGCTACGGTTCTTTCCATACCGGTGCCTACCAGCGGCTTTTCCGCCCTTAGCGTAGGAACGGCCTGACGCTGCATGTTAGAACCCATCAATGCACGGTTAGCGTCATCATGCTCAAGAAATGGAATAATGGAAGCAGCAACCGATACAATCTGCTTTGACGATACGTCCATATACTGCACAGTATCTGACATCGCCAGAGTAAATTCATCTTTATGCCGGCATGATACTAAGCCTTCTACCAGTTTGCCGGTTTCATCGACAGCAACACTAGCCTGAGCAATAACGAACTCGCCTTCTTCAATAGCTGACAAATAATCAACTTGATCGGTTACTCTGCCGTCGATAACTTTTCTGTAAGGCGTTTCCAGAAAACCATAATCATTAGTCCGAGCATAAACTGACAGCGAGTTGATCAAACCAATGTTTGGGCCTTCAGGTGTTTCAATTGGACAGACTCTACCGTAGTGTGTCGTGTGTACGTCACGAACCTCAAAACCAGCGCGCTCCCTTGCTAAACCACCGGGCCCTAAGGCGGATACACGGCGTTTGTGAGTCACTTGAGACAGTGGATTATTCTGGTCCATGAACTGTGACAACTGACTGGAGCCAAAAAATTCTTTTACTGCTGCCGAAACTGGTTTTGCATTGATTATTTCCTGCGGCATCAATCCTTCAGAGTCGGCTAACGTTAAGCGCTCTTTTACCGCTCTTTCAACTCTGACCAAACCAACGCGGAACTGGTTTTCAATCATTTCACCGACAGAACGCACACGTCTATTACCCAAATGATCGATATCATCAACATTGCCGTTGCCATTGCGGATGTCGATTAATTCTTTTAAAACATCAATGATGTCTTCTTTAGTTAGCGTACCTGGGCCAGTCGTTTCTTCTCGACCTAAGCGCCGATTAAATTTCATCCGACCAACATTGGACAAATCATATCTTTCATCGGTAAAAAATAGATTCTGGAACAGATTTTCCGCTGCTTCTTTAGTTGGCGGCTCACCAGGACGCATCATCCGATATATTTCTACCAACGCCTCTAATGTATTGGTTGTTACATCCAATCTCATGGCATTGGAGATGTACGGACCTTTATCCAAATCATTAACAAACAAGGTATTGATTTCAGCAATACCACTCTCAATGATTCGATCTATTAATTCTGTTGTTAACTCGTCATTAACATTGGCAACCAATTCTCCGGTTGACTCATCAATCACGTTGTGCCCCAGTATCTTTCCTACCAAATACTCTTTAGGGACTTCAACTACCGTCAGGCCGACTTTATTCATTTCGCGAATATGTTTCGCTGTAATACGACGACCTTCTTCAACTAAAACCTGTCCATCCCGTTTAATATCAAACGTGGCGATCTCGCCCCGCATTCTTTCAGGCACTATATGAAATAGGCATTTTCCATTACTGAAAGTAAATTTATTGGTTTCGTAGAAGATTTTGATCATTTCTTCATTGTCGAAACCCAATGCTCTAAGCAGGATCGTAGCCGGAATTTTTCTACGTCTATCGATTCGCACGTAAACGCAGTCCTTATGGTCGAATTCAAAATCTAACCAAGAGCCGCGATAAGGAATAACGCGCGCATTAAATAAGAGTTTTCCTGACGAATGTGTCTTTCCTTTATCATGATCAAAAAAGACACCAGGTGAACGATGCAACTGCGAGACAATAACCCGCTCTGTACCATTAATTACGAAAGTTCCGTTTTCTGTCATCAAAGGCAACTCGCCCATGTAGACTTCCTGTTCACGGATATCTTTTACAACTTTGGCAGTGGCTGGAGCATCTTTATCGTAAATAACCAGGCGCACTAATACTCTTAAAGGCGCGGCATAAGTCGCTCCTCGTTGTTGACACTCTCTTACATCAAAAGTGGGATCTCCCAATCTATATCGCACATATTCCAGTACCGCGTATCCAGAGTGGCTTTCAATAGGAAATACACTGGAAAATGCCGCATGCAAACCAATATCGGCACGCTTTTCAGGTACTGCTCCTGATTGTAAAAAGCTTGCATAAGAATTGATTTGAGTTGCCAGAAGATAGGGAACTTCAAGTACTTCAGTACCTTTCCCAAAGTTATTTCGAATACGCTTTTTTTCGGTAAAAGAGTAGGACATATCGCTTCCAAACCTTTTCGTCATGAATAATTTCTACTGTGCATTTATTGCAAACAGTAAAAGGCCGGTGACAGAATTGCCACCAGCCATATTAAAAGGCGTGAGCCTTGTATTTTTTGGGTCAAAATCTTATTTGATTTCGACAGTAGCGCCCGCTTCTTCAAGCTGCTTTTTGAAATCATCCGCTTCGGCTTTAGAAACACCTTCTTTCAAAGTTGTTGGAACGCCTTCTACAGCATCTTTAGCTTCTTTTAGACCTAAACCAGTAATACCACGCACTGCTTTAATTACAGCAACTTTGTTATCACCGAAACCGGTCATGATTACGTCAAATTCAGTTTGTTCTTCAGCTGCTGCTGCGCCTGCTGCTGCAGCTGGCGCAGCCGCTACTGCAACTGCTGCTGTTACGCCGAATTTCTCTTCCATCGCTGAAATTAAATCAACGATTTCCATAATAGTCATATTGGAAACTGCATCCAAGATGTCTTCGTGTGAAACTGCCATTTAGTATTCCTCTAAAACAATAATTTTTTAAACTGGTTAAAAATAAGCTTATGCCGCTTCTTTCTGATCTCTGACCGCAGCCAAAGTACGAACAAGTTTTCCGACCGGTGCTTTCATTACAGACATCAGCATTGCAATAGCTTGATCGCGTGTCGGCATACTTGCCAAACGTGCCAGCTCGGATGCACCGTAAGCTTGACCATTAATGGCCACAACTTTGGTGATTAACTTATCGTGAGTTTTGGCGAAATCACTGATCAGACGCGCAGCACAACCAGGATCTTCCATTGAAAATGCAAGCAATAGAGGGCCTACTAGGCCATCTTGCATACATTCAAATTCAGTTCCGGCTACAGCTCGTTTCGCCAGTGTATTTTTTACCACACGCAGATAAACACCTGTTTCTCTCGCAGTTTTACGCAGCTCGGTCAATTCCGTAACTGTTAAACCACGATATTCTGCTGCTACTGCAGAATGCGCTTTAGCAGCAATTTCAGCAACTTCTTCTACGACAGCTTTTTTGCTATCTAAATTTAGTGCCACAGCTTACCTCCGGTAAGTTCTGGAAGATATCCAGAATTAATAAAACGCATCTTGAAGATGCCCCTTACGGTCCCTTTCCCCAGTTATTAGGTCCAGCTTCCGTCTGCGCAGGAAATATTAAGTTTCGCAACTCCTGCGGTCTTTGACGGTTACCGATAAAACGGCAACCCAAAGTCTTTTTACATATTAATACTGCTTTGGTCCAGCCACAAACCGGGGCCCATGGTAGAAGACAAAGTAATCTTCTTGATATATACACCTTTAGCTGCTGTCGGTTTCGCTTTTTTCAGATCGGATATCAACGCTTCCAGGTTTCCTTGAATTGCATCAGCATCAAAAGTCACTTTACCTAATGTGCAGTGAATAATACCTGCCTTATCTGTACGATAGCGAACCTGTCCTGATTTAGCGTTTCTTACTGCAGTGGCCACATCTGGAGTTACAGTGCCAACCTTAGGGTTAGGCATTAAACCTCTAGGGCCCAAGATTTGGCCTAATTGACCAACTACGCGCATCGCATCAGGAGACGCAATGACTACATCAAAGTTCATTTCGCCTTTTTTGACCAAGTCGCCCAGATCGTCCATGCCAACAATATCAGCACCAGCTTCTCTAGCTGCATCAGCATTTGGGCCTTGAGTAAATACAGCAACTCTTACAGTCTTGCCAGTACCATGCGGCAGAACGGTTGCACCGCGAACGTTCTGATCTGATTTGCGTGGATCAACGCCCAGGTTAACACTCACATCAACAGCTTCATTAAATTTTGCTGTACCTAACTCTTTCAATAACTGAACGGCTTCAGTGATGGAATATTGCTTAGTTCTATCAACTTTCGATTTGATAAGTTTCGCTCTTTTTGACAACTTAGCCATTATAATCCCTCCACATTCAGACCCATGCTACGCGCGCTGCCAGCAATTGTTTTTACTGCAGCTTCCAAATTTGCCGCATTCAAATCTTCCATTTTTGTTTTAGCAATCTCTTCCAGTTGCGCACGGGTTACAGTACCGACTTTCTTAGTATTCGGGTTACTGCTTCCACTTTTTATACCGGTTGCTTTCTTTAGAAGGATTGAAGCAGGAGGTGTCTTGGTGATGAAGGTAAAGCTACGATCACTGTAAACAGTGATGACCACAGGCAGAGGCAGTCCTTTTTCCACATCCTGAGTTTTAGCATTAAATGCTTTACAAAACTCCATAATGTTGACGCCGCGCTGACCCAAAGCAGGACCAACCGGTGGACTCGGATTTGCTTCACCCGCTTTTACTTGTAACTTAATATAAGCCGTTATCTTTTTTGCCATTTTTTACTCCAATACGGGTTCAAGCGCTTTCCAGCTCCCCCTAGACGCAAAAATCCCTGCCTTATTCAGACAGAGATTTCGTAGATACTAACCGCAGACTAACAGTTAGGTTTTTTCAACTTGCCCAAAATCAAGCTCAACAGAAGTTGAACGACCAAAAATGAGCACTGATATTTTCAACTTGCTTTTTTCGTAGTTAACTTCTTCAACTACACCATTAAAGTCTTTAAATGGCCCGTCAATTACTCTTACTACTTCACCAACCTCAAACAGAATTTTCGGACGTGGTTTATTTACACCTTCTTCAACTCTATTGAGAATAGACATTGCCTCTCTTTCTGAGATAGGAGCAGGACGATCTGAGGTGCCGCCTATAAAGCCTAACACCCTTGGAACATCTCGCACCAAGTGCCAAGTCTCGTCAGTCAATTCCATCTGAACAAGGACATAACCCGGAAAAAATTTCCTTTCACTTTTGCGCTGCTGCCCCATGCGCATTTCAACCACCTCTTCGGTAGGAACCAATATTTTTCCAAAATACTGTTGCAATCCTTCTCTTTTAATCCGCTCTTCTAATGCTTGCTTAACTTTATTTTCAAAGTTTGAGTACGCATGCACTACATACCAGCGAAGTGCCATCCTACCCTCCTTGACCAGTCAGAAGCCGCACACCCCAAAACAGGAACATGTCCAACAACCATAAAATCAGCCCCACAATGAATACCATTGCAAATACCAACAAAGTAGTACGTATTGTTTCTTCACGCGTAGGCCAAACAACTTTTCTGACCTCCTGCCTGGACTCCAACACAAAATTCCAAACACTTCGGCCCACATCAGTTGTTAACATAATGCCCAGCACTATTATCACAACGCCTACTAAGCCTAAAACTCTATATAAGAGCTTAACATCTGAGAAATAATAGAATGCAGCCACTCCAGCAGCCACAAAGACAACGGATAAGACCTGCTTTACAACATCAAGGACTGACGTCGTTGCTTCTGCCTGAGTATTCATGTGTTACTTATTATGGAAATGGATAATATTGATATGGTTTTAATCTGATTGGCAGGCCAGGAGGGTCTCGAACCCCCAACCCGCGGTTTTGGAGACCGCTACTCTACCAATTGAGCTACTGACCTAATTCAGACAAACTTTAAAATGAACTACTATACTATACTAGTTTTAAAAATTATTCAAGTATTGATGAAACAACGCCCGCACCGACGGTACGTCCGCCTTCGCGAATAGCAAAACGCAAACCTTCTTCCATAGCGATCGGCGAAATCAGCTTGACTTCTACAGCAATGTTATCGCCTGGCATCACCATTTCCACGCCTTCTGGCAGGGTCACTGCGCCGGTTACGTCAGTGGTTCTGAAATAAAACTGCGGACGGTAACCGTTGAAGAACGGCGTATGACGACCACCTTCATCTTTAGACAAGACGTAGATTTCTGATTTGAAGTTTGAATGCGGTTTAATAGTACCTTTATGCGCCAACACCTGACCACGCTCGACTTCGTCTCTTTTTGTGCCTCTCAACAGCACACCCACGTTATCGCCTGCCTGGCCTTGATCCAGCAATTTGCGGAACATCTCCACACCAGTACAAGTGGTGACAATCGTAGGTCTGATGCCGACGATTTCAACTTCTTGACCTACTTTAATGATACCGCGCTCAACACGACCGGTAACTACCGTACCACGGCCTGAAATTGAGAATACGTCTTCGATCGGCATCAGGAACGCACCGTCGACCGCTCTTTCCGGCTCAGGAATATAGCTATCCAGGGCTTCTACCAACTTAACCACAGACGGTACGCCGATATCGCTGGTATCGCCTTCCAGTGCCTTTAAGGCTGAACCGATAACAATCGGGGTTTCATCGCCTGGGAATTCATACATATCCAGCAATTCACGGATTTCCATTTCAACCAGTTCAATCAGTTCCGGATCATCAACCATATCGGCTTTATTCAGGAACACGACGATGTAAGGCACGCCTACCTGTCTGGACAACAGGATGTGCTCTCTTGTTTGCGGCATTGGACCATCCGCAGCGGAACAAACCAGAATGGCGCCGTCCATCTGGGCCGCACCGGTAATCATGTTCTTCACATAGTCAGCATGGCCTGGGCAGTCCACATGCGCATAGTGACGGGCAGCTGACTCATATTCTACGTGCGAAGTGGCGATAGTAATACCACGCGCTCTTTCTTCAGGTGCATTATCGATTTGATCAAAAGCTTTGGCTTCGCCACCTTGCAGCTCAGCCATGACTTTCGTCAATGCGGCTGTCAGAGTCGTTTTGCCATGGTCAACGTGACCGATGGTGCCTACGTTTACGTGTGGCTTAGTACGTGTAAATTTTTCTTTGGCCATTTTAATACGCCTTTAACAATCAATATTACAACTGGAGCCCATAACCGGATTTGAACCGGTGACCTCTTCCTTACCAAGGAAGTGCTCTACCTCCTGAGCTATATGGGCCTAATACAGAAATTTGGAGCGGGTGATGGGAATCGAACCCACGTGATCAGCTTGGAAGGCTGGAGTTCTACCATTGAACTACACCCGCAGATTTCTTTTAATTGATGATGGTGGAGGGGGGAGGATTCGAACCTCCGAAGGTAGAACCGGCAGATTTACAGTCTGATCCCTTTGGCCGCTCGGGAACCCCTCCGATATCGGATAAGTCAACTATTATCTTGGAACAATGACAACTTGTCAACTTTTTTATTTGGAAATTTTATTTTTCACTGGCACACCCAGCACATTAGGCGTGCAACTTATTCATCACAGCCGCGACGTCACCAGCCACCAACTTATCCATACACGCAATCCCTGCGTCAATGGCTGAATTAATTAACTCCCACTCACTCTTTGAAGGAGACCCCAGCACATAGTCAGCAACAACCTTCCCTACACCCGGCCGACCAATACCTATCCTTAATCTACAAAAGTCTCTTGAGCCCAGATGCGCAATAATATCCTTTAAACCATTATGCCCTGCATGCCCGCCGCCCTTTTTCAGCTTGACGATACCCGCATCAAGATCCAGTTCATCATGAACAACCAAAATCTCTTCCGGCATTATTTTATAATAACGCACAATCTTACCAACAGATTGCCCACTACGATTCATGAAGGTTTCAGGCTTTAAAAGCGTCACCTTCCCCATCGAAGCATTATACTCAGAGAGCACCCCTTGAAATCTGGGATCACTCACCCAAACACAGCCGAATTTAGATGCCAGTTCATCCAAAAACAAAAACCCGGCATTATGCCGGGTTTTTTCATATTGTCGCCCAGGATTACCCAGCCCAACTATAAGTTTAATCACCCGCTGTTTTTAAGCTTCTGATGATTCTTCAGCACTACTTCTTGAAGCCATCATAGACACCACAGGCAAATCATGCTCAGGCCCGTGCGATAACACCACAATTTCCACTCCAGCCGGCAGAACTAAGTCAGAGAGATGAATCGACTCGCCAATATCCAAATTAGCCAAATTTACTTCAATATATTCTGGCAGAGCAGAAGGCAAGCATGTAACCTCCACATCAACCATAGAGTGAGTAGCAACCCCACCCTTTTTGCCGCCTATCGAAGTATCTTCATTGATAAAATGCAAAGGCACATGCACCTTAAGAACCTCTGACATACTCACACGCTGAAAATCCAAGTGGAGAACCTGAACCTTAGCAGGATGTCGCTGAACACCTTTCAAAATGGCTTTTTCTGTTTTCCCATCAACAGTAACATCAAGAACATGAGAGTAAACCGCCTCATGCGCCAAATGCTTAACAACTTCATTGTGACTCAACAACAGCATTTGAGGCTCACCATGCCCACCGTATATCACCGCAGGAACCTTACCTTGACGACGCACGCTTCTTGCTGCGCTTTTACCTGATTGCCCACGACTTTCGGCAACAAACTCAAATACGTTAGACATCTTTCCTCTCAACTCCGTGCCTTCAAGCACACACATTAAATTATATCAATCGACATAAAGTGAACTAACTGATTCACCTACTGCTATACGCCTTATAGTCTCAGCCAACATTTCAGCAACACTCAATTGCCTTATCTTACCCAAGCTGATCGCTTCTTGACTTAATGGTATAGTATCGGTAACAACCAGCTCATCAAGTTCCGAACCATAGAGGTTTTTCATGGCCTTACCTGAAAGCACAGCATGCGTGCAGTAAGCAACCACCTTTATCGCCCCATGCTTTTTTAGCGCATCCGCTGCATGACATAAAGTGCCCGCAGTATCAACCAAGTCATCAATCAATACACAGGTGCGCCCATTAACATCACCAATAATATGCATAACCTCTGCAACGTTAGCCTTTGGCCTGCGCTTATCAATGATTGCAAGATCAGCATCATCCAATCGTTTAGCAAGAGCGCGCGCCCTAACTACACCACCCACATCCGGCGAGACAACAATCAGATCTTTATATTTCTGCCGCCACACATCACCGAGAAGAATTGGCGACGAATACACATTATCAACTGGTATGTCAAAAAAACCCTGGATCTGATCAGCATGCAAATCAACAGTCAACACCCTGTTGGCACCCGCCTGTTCGATCATCCTGGCAACCAACTTCGCACTGATAGGCACCCGAGCCGATCGCGACCTTCTATCCTGCCTAGCATAACCATAATATGGCATGACAGCAGTAATCCGTGACGCTGACGCCCTTTTAAGCGCATCAATCATCACGAGCAATTCCATTAAGTTTTCATTTGTAGGCGAACAGGTCGGCTGAATAACAAAAACATCCTTACCCCGGACGTTCTCCTCTATTTCTACCGCAACCTCACCATCGCTAAATCTACCGACAGTCGCCATACCAAGGCGCATATTGAGCTTTCTTACTATACCTTCAGACAAAGCCAGGTTAGCATTTCCAGAAAACACCATCATAGAGGTGTCACTCATTCAAGCACTCCCAAACTGAATTTAACTTAGTGGAGGTAAATGGCTGGGCCGCAAGGATTCGAACCTTGGTATGCGGGGATCAAAACCCCGTGCCTTACCGCTTGGCGACGGCCCAATAATCAAGATGTATACTTACCAAACTTCAGCTTTGAAAACAGTGGCGATTCATTAACCCCCTTAGCCAGATAAGTCTGCCACTTATCTTTAAGCGACTTATAGGCATAAACTGCAGCATCTTCCGAATCAAATTGCGCAAAAACACAAGCACCTGTTCCGGTCAGCCTTGCCTCAGAAAAATCAGACAAATCAACCAAAGCATCTTTAACAGACTGGTAACGCTCACGAACCACACCAAGACAATCATTTTGATGCTGGCCCGCTATAAAGTCGCCTATTGTGATTGATTTACTATTTCTTGTCAAATCTTTTGCTGAAAATATTTCTTTTGTATTCACATGACAATCAGGCTTAATAATCACAACCCATTGTTCTGGAATATCTATTTTTTCAAGTTTTTCACCGACACCTTCTGCCCAGGAGGAATAGCCATACACAAATATCGGAACATCCGCCCCCAAAGCCAGACCTAACGTCATCAACTTCTCAGTTGTCAAACCTAGACCCCACAATTCATTCAGCACCACTAAAGTAGTAGCAGCGTCAGAGCTTCCCCCACCCAATCCGCCGCCCATAGGCAAGTTTTTCTCCACCTCAATGCACACTCCATGAGTGCATCCGGTCTCTGCCTTCAATAAATTTGCTGCCTTAATGGTTAAATCATCTAACTCGGGAACACCGGGAATAGCTTTATGCAAACTGACTCGCCCATCCTCAACCGGGCGAAAGGTTATCCAATCGCATAGATCCACAAATTGAAATACAGTTTGTAACAGATGATAACCATCTTCTCTTTGACCAGTAATACGTAACATCAAATTTAATTTTGCCGGCGCCGGCCATTTCTCCATCCATACGAATTGCTTATTTTGCTTTTGCGACATCTAAATCCCAACGATCTACGATTAACTTTAATTTGACTTGATCATTTGTTACTGTGATTTTACGCGGCATAATCTCACCTTCTGCGCGCTGCATTTCTTTGTATTCGCTATGCCATCCCGCCTGCCTGAAACCATCGCCAACTTCTTCAAATTCCCGGGAAGGCTCGGGCAATCCCACAACCCAGTACCGAAGCGAATGCACAGGCACAAAGATACCTAACTGTTGATTAATAAATTCTTCCGACCTTGCTGAAGACTCTACTTTTCCATCTCCGCGATCAACAGTCACAAAATCGTTCACCAGCCGGATAAGCATGGCGCCCTGCCCCAACGGTCCAGATAGTTTTATCTTTTCTTCGCCAGGCTCATGCTCCCAACTTATATTTGCGGTCCAGGAATCGTTATGCCCTGAAACAGCCAAACGCCCATCAAAAGCCCACTGTTTCAACTTATAAAGATGAGCCCTTCCAGCCTTTGAGTAATACCCGCCAGGCTCAACAGGAACAACAGAACAGGCCGACATTAACAGGGATAAACAACCACAAATAAAAAGCTTTGCTTTAAAACGTGACACAACTATTCCGCAGTGTTTAATACTCTTTGTTGAAAATCCAATAGATCTTCATCTTCCGGGGCATCTTTAATGGCTTTAGTAAATATTTTTCTCGCTTCAGATTTTCTATTTAAAGTCCATAAAACCTCGGCAAGATGCGCCGCTATTTCACCTTCCTGCCTTTTTGCATAGGCCTTCTGAAGGTAAAACAAGGCTTGCTCAGTATTTCCTAGCTTAAATTGCAACCATCCATAACTATCCATAATAACTGCCTCGTCCGGCTGCAGCCTAAGCGCTTTCTCCAGATATTTTTCAGCTTCAGCGTAACGATCAGTTTTTTCCGTCAAGGTATATCCTAAAGCATTTAGCGCTTCGGCATTATTAGGATCTTCAGCCAATATTTTTTTTAGATCGGTTTCCAATATATCCAATCTGTTGAGGCGCTCAGCCATCAATGCCCGGGTATATAACAATTCTTTCTGCTCAGGCATATCGGCCAACGCATTTGTTAATAGATTAAACGCTTGCTCATATTGCTTTTGTTGATTATACAGCTCGGCCTGAATCAGAATGAGTCGCAGCTTCTGTTTTGGAAACTGACTGCGCAAACTGCTGAGTCTGGAATTAGCTTCATCAAATTGATTATCTTTTGCAAGCAATGAAATCGCGGAAATCTCTGCATCGAGAACAAAAGGCCCATCCTTTACCTTATCAAACCAAGCCATAGCCTTTTTCGTATTCTTGCGTTTTTCTTCTATTTTACCCAGATAAAAGCTGGCTTGGGATTGCCACTCCGGCTGCTCCAGCAATTTTTTTAAAATATCCTCAGCCTTATTATCTCTACTTAACTGCAAATGCACCAATGCCAAGGCGAACTGGCTTTCAGCATCATTTGGATTAGCAGAAATTATGCCTTGATAAACTTCCCCGGCCTCTTCATATTTTTCTGCCTTTATTAAAACCTGCGCCAATAATTTTTTAATTTTATCATTTTCTGGATACTTGACAGCCGCTTTCTCCAGCAATTTTGCCGCAGTGCTTAGATCTCCTGAAGACGCCGAAATCTGAGCCTGAAAAATTTGCGCTTTATCCCAATCAGGCTGCACATCCAAAGCTTGCTGTATTTTCGTTTTAGCCAAATCAGTATTTTTCATCTGCATGGCCAACAATGACTGTACAAAATAGACTTCAGCCTGATTTCGATGACGCAGAGATAACGCATCCAACACATCATACAAAAAAGAGACCTTATTTTCCTTTTCCAGCGCAACCGCCAATTCCAGCATTGAATTCTCGAAACCGGCAGGATCAATTATCAGCAATTTATCCACATGCTCAACGGCAACTTGCTTATCATCCGCTCTTAAAGCCGATAATGCAGCAATTTTTCTAGCTGTTATATTACTGGGATCTTGAGACAACCATAAGGAAACAGCCTCGTTTGTCTTATTGCTGTCTTTCATATACATAGCGATTTTTGCAGCTCTCTCAGCAAATCGCGGGTCCTTGGTACGCTTGGCAGCTTCCATATAACCTTCCAGCGCAATCTCATATTGCCCTCTTTGCCCAGCAAGTTCTGCCGCCAATAACATATACATCACATCAGGATCGATCTCCGTTTTTGTACTGCCGGACTGAGTTTCTCCCTTTGTTTGGGACATTTTGACAGGCTCAACAGACTCCTCCTGCGAATTAAGCTTATCCTGCGAACCAGCACAGCCATTAAGCAAGACCAGAGTTAGCACTGAAATCAATCTAAAAATCACCACGCAATCGTCCTATTTATCACTCAGTAGATATAAGTTAATAGATTATCAGAAAAATCAGCTGATTCAGACAGTTGATTTATTCGATTTGGATAAAGCCGTTATATTTCTTTAGAATAAGCCCTCATAATATACTTTGAATTTACCTGAAAGCCATCTGGTCTCAGTAATTGTGTATAGCTGTGGACGTGTTGGCTACAGCAAAGTTCCTGATCGACTGTGTCGATGCCAAGATAAAAAATCACTGTATAAAAATATTATTATAGTACTCTAGAACACATAAACTCTTAACCATCGATACCATGACACTTTTTGCAGTAGGGATTAATTACAATACCGCCCCGGTTTCCATCCGGGAGCGCCTGGCATTCCCTGCCGAAATTCTGGAATCATCGCTACAGGAATTATGGCACTTGAGAGAAATCAGCGAAGCCGCGATTCTTTCAACCTGTAACCGGACCGAGTTTTACTGCAAAGCATCCACGGCAAACAAGCAGATTCTGATTGATTGGGTTGCCGAAAGCAGAAATATCGACCCGGCAGAGCTTACGCCTTACCTGTATTGCCACACTGACAGCCAACTGATCCGCCATATGTTTCGGGTCGCATGCGGCCTAGATTCAATGATACTAGGCGAACCGCAAATTCTCGGCCAGATGAAAACGGCTTATCAGGCTGCCTATGAAGCAGGAACTTTAGGAAAACAGCTAGGTAAGCTTTTTCAATACACATTTTCAGCAGCCAAGAAAGTCCGTACAGATACGGCTATCGGCTCCAGCCCGGTATCGGTGGCTTTCGCAGCTGTCCAGCTGGCACAGCAAATCTTTGACAAACTCAGCGAACAAACTGCCTTGCTGATTGGCGCCGGCGAAACCATCGAATTGGCAGCCCGTCATCTATCACAACAGGGCATAGGCCGCATTATTGTCGCTAATCGCACATACGATAAAGCCCATACTTTAGCCTCCCAGTTCAACGGTTATGCTATTGCCTTATCCGAACTGCCTACGCATCTGGCGGAAGCTGACATCGTTATCTCATCAACGGCCAGCCAGTTGCCGATCCTTGGCAAAGGCAGTGTCGAGAGCGCGATCAAGAAACGCAAACATAAGCCCGTGTTCATGGTAGATCTGGCCGTTCCGCGCGATATCGAAGCTGAAGTAGAGCAGCTCAGAGATGTGTATCTTTATACGATTGACGATCTGCAGAACACTATAGACCAGAACATGAACTCGCGCCGCCAAGCCGCGGAACAGGCCGAAGAAATCATTGACACACAAGTAGGCTATTTTTTAGCCTGGTTACGCTCGCAAGGCGCGCAATCAACTATCCGCGATTATCGTCATCAAGCTGAACAAATGCGCGATGAAGCTCTGCAAAAAGCGCTGGCATTGTTAAAGAACGGCACTTCGCCTGAAGAAACTCTGAGCCGGCTCGCCTACAGCCTGACCAATAAACTGATACATACGCCCAGCATTCAAATCAGAGAAGCCGGAGAGAACGAAAGACATGATCTGGTTGCCGCTGCCCGCGAAATTTTTAAATTAAAACAGACTCAATGAAACCATCCATACAACATAAACTCGAAAATTTGTGCGAACGCTACGATGAAATCGCGGCCCTGCTCTCTGACCCGGAAGTTCAAAGCAATCAAAATAAATTTCGCTCACTGAGCCAGGAGTATGCCCAAATCAACCCGATCGTTGATTGCTACAAGCGCTATCAAAAAGCGCTGGACGCACTGGCTTCCGCCAGGGAAATGGCCAACGACAGCGATCCGGAACTGCGAGAAATGGCCAAGGAAGAGGTTATTGAAGCGGAAAGTCAGATAGAAGCGCTGGAACATGAACTGCAAATTCTATTGCTGCCCAAAGATCCTAACGATAACCGCAATATTTTTCTGGAAGTCCGAGCTGGAACCGGCGGTGATGAAGCGGCCATTTTCTCGGGTGATCTGGCGCGCATGTACCAACGCTTTGCCGAAAGAAAAGGCTGGAGAACTGAAATCATCAGCGAGAGCCTCGGCGATCACGGCGGCTACAAGGAAGTCATTCTGCGCGTTTCCGGGCAGGACGTTTATTCCCAGCTAAAATTCGAATCCGGCACGCATCGTGTACAGCGGGTGCCTGAAACCGAATCACAAGGGCGTATTCATACCTCCGCCTGCACTATCGCTGTCATGCCCGAAGTCGAAGAAATTGATGCTTTTGACATCAATCCGGCCGACCTGCGAGTCGACACGTACCGAGCATCAGGCGCCGGCGGTCAGCACGTTAACCGTACCGAATCAGCAATTCGTATCACCCACATCCCAACCGGTGTCGTAGTCGAATGCCAGGACGAACGCTCGCAGCACAAAAACCGTGCCCGCGCCATGTCTTTGCTGCAATCGCGTCTTTTAGCCGCCGAACAGGAAAAACACCACGCCGAACAGGCTGCGAATCGAAAACTGCAAGTCGGCAGCGGCGACCGCTCCGAGCGCATCCGCACTTATAACTATCCGCAAGGTCGGCTGACTGACCACAGGATCAACCTGACCCTCTATAAACTCGACGATATCATGGAAGGCGGCCTTGAACAGGTCCTCCAACCGCTGATCAGTGAACACCAGGCGGAACTACTGACTCAACTGGGTGAAGAGTAAGCCGGATGCACAGCATTAAATCCGCGCTGGCTGATGCAGTCGACGCGCTGACATCCATCTCTGACTCCGCGTTGCTGGATGCCGAGGTATTATTATGTCATGTTCTTCAAAAAGAACGCTCTTATCTACGTGCCTGGCCAGATAAACTGTTGGAACCTGAACAGCAGGAACAATTTTGGGCATTGACCGAAAAACGACGACAAGGCATGCCTGTTGCTTATCTTATCGGCCGTCGGGAATTCTGGTCGCGCGATTTTCGCGTCTCGCCGGACGTACTGATTCCGCGCCCGGACACCGAGTTGCTTGTAGAGCTTGGCTTGAATCTCATACCACCAGACGCCCCTTTCAAGCTTATAGACATGGGGACCGGCTCCGGCATTATCGCCGTCACACTGGCCGCCGAGCGCCCTCATGCTCAAGTCATAGCAACCGATCTCAATTCGGCCGCACTGGAAATAGCCAAGCAAAATGCTCGACATCATCACATTACCAACATCCATTTTTATCAGAGCGACTGGTTTAACAATACGCCCGACATTCAATTCGATCTGGTGATCAGCAATCCGCCTTATATTGCCAAAGACGATAGTCATCTACAGGAAGGTGATGTCCGGTTTGAGCCACAAACCGCCCTGGTCGCCGCCCAGCAGGGGCTCAGAGATATAGAGACTATAGCGGACGGAGCGCGTGGCCACTTGAAACCTCAAGGGCATTTACTGATCGAACATGGCTATAACCAGCAGCATCAGATACAAACAATCTTTAAAGGCTTGGGCTATGACAAGGTGCAAACCTATCAGGATTTATCAGGGCAACCGCGTGTCACATATGGCCAATGGAATAAATAGAATTCATCGATTTTAACTTTTACTTTCTTATCTTATGACGCAAGAAGAAATTCATATTCCGCGCAAAATTACCAATCAGTTACTGCATCTCGCGCAGCAGTCTCCCGATCAGGAAGTCTGCGGTCTTATCGGCGGTAAAAATGGCCTGCCCACTCGCTGCTATCCGATCAACAACATTGCAGAACAACCTGGACAGCGCTTTCAACTGGATCCATCGCAACAAATCGCCGCCATGGCCGCTATGCGCGATCAGGGCGAAGCGCTTTTCGCCATCTATCATTCGCACCCAAGCGCACCGGCCCAACCTTCGGCTATTGATCTGGAATGGTCCGCCTACCCGGACGCGTTATATTTGATTATTTCATTGAATACGAAAGGCATTCTGGAAATGCGCGGTTTTAAGATAGAACAGAAATCTGCCAGAGAAATCGCGCTGGCGCTGAGCGAAGACTAAACTTTGCTCAATCCCGGTTTTGCCGTTGATATTGGCAGCAGTAGCCTTTCATGCCAAGGTTCAAAAGCTGTCAACCGGCTTCCGGCCAATGAACCGATGCTGAAATGTGCCGGGCATGACTGTTAAAGTACAGATGCCCGGCACATTTCATAAGGCAGAGCTTATTTCAACTTATCCTTCAGCATTTTATTCACTTCGCCGGGATTGGCCTTGCCCTGCATCTCTTTCATGACCTGTCCGACAAAAAAGCCGAACACTTTGTCTTTACCGCTACGATATTGCTCAACCTGCTCCGGGTTATTGGCGATGATCTTGTCGATAATGGCTTCTATCGCACCGGTGTCGGTAATTTGCTTTAAGCCCTTGGCTTCGATAATCTCATCGGCTGAAGCCGTGCCTTGCCACATCTCCTCAAACACCTGCTTGGCGATTTTCCCCGAAATCGTATTATCACTGATGCGCGCCAGCAATCCGGCCAAACGTTCGTGGCTAACCGGCGAATCAGTGATTTCCAATCCAGACCGGTTAAGCGCGGCTGAGAGATCGCCCGTTACCCAATTGGCACAAATTCTTGCTTCACAAGCTGATTCTTTCACCACAGCCTCAAAATAATCGGCCAATGGGCGCGATGAAGTCAGTATTGCGGTGCTTTCATCATCCAATCCGTATTGATCCTTGAAGCGCTGCTTTTTCGTATCCGGCAATTCGGGCATTGTCGCTTTGACTTGTGCTTTAAACGCCTCATCGACAACCACGGGCAACAGGTCCGGATCGGGGAAATACCGGTAATCGTTGGCCTCTTCCTTGCTGCGCATTGAGCGGGTCTGATCCTTATCTGCATCATAAAGCCGTGTTTCCTGAACCACCTCGCCACCGCTCTCGATCAGATCGATCTGGCGCTCAATTTCATAGTTGATAGCCTTCTCGACGAACCTGAACGAGTTGATATTCTTGATTTCGGCACGTGTGCCGAACGCTTGCTGACCTTTGGGGCGCACCGACACGTTGGCATCACAACGGAATGAACCTTCCTGCATATTGCCATCGCAAATGCCCAGGTAGCGCACTAGCTCATGCAGCTTTCTCATGTAGGCAACCGCTTCTTTCGCCGAACGCATATCCGGCTCGGACACGATTTCCAGCAGCGGCGTGCCGGCCCGGTTTAAGTCGATACCGGTCAAGCCATGAAAATCCTCGTGCAGCGATTTACCGGCGTCTTCTTCAAGATGCGCGCGCGTCACGCCGACGCGTTTTTTGACGCCATCCACGTCAATATCCAGATGCCCAAGGCCTACGATGGGCAACTCAAACTGACTGATTTGATAGCCCTTAGGTAAGTCCGGATAAAAATAGTTTTTTCTGGCGAAAACTGAATACGGCGCAACTTCCGCTTCAATAGCCAGGCCGAACAGTACCGCCATGCGTACGGCTTCCTCGTTCAGAACCGGCAGAACACCGGGCAGACCCAGATCGACCGCGCAAGCCTGCGTATTAGGCTCTGCGCCGTAAGCTGTCGAGGCGCCGGAAAAGATTTTAGATTTTGTGGCGAGTTGCGTATGAATTTCCAACCCGATCACTGCTTCCCATTCCATGATTTTCCCCTTTACTCAAAACCTTTAGGACTTTGTTGATGCCAATCTGTAACCTGCTGATATTGATGGGCAATATTCAACAACCGGTGTTCGGCGAAATAATTGCCGATGATCTGCAGGCCCACCGGTTTACCGCCGACGACGCCGGCTGGTATGGACATGGCCGGCAATCCGGCGAGGTTGATGGCAATGGTATAGATATCGGATAAATACATCTCGATTGGATTGCCGATTTTCTCGCCTATGCGGAAAGCGGCAGACGGCGCCACCGGCCCCATGATCACATCGACTTCCGACAAGGCCTTTTTAAAGTCATCACTGATTAAGCGGCGAACTTTCTGAGCCTTGATATAGTAAGCGTCATAATAGCCGGCCGATAGAGCATACGTTCCCATCAGAATCCGGCGTTTGACTTCCTTGCCGAAGCCTTCGCCGCGCGAGCGCGTATAGAGATCCGTTAGATCTTCCGGATTGGCGCAACGGTAGCCGTAGCGTACACCGTCAAAGCGGGACAGGTTGGCTGAACATTCAGCCGACGCGATAACGTAATAAGCCGGAATGGCCAGCTTCAGATTAGGCATCGAAACTTCCTTGATGTGCGCGCCCAGTTTCCGGTATTCATTGACGGCGGCTTCAATAACGGCGGCAACTTCGCTGTTGAGCCCGGCGCCGAAGAACTCTTTCGGCAGCCCGATTTTAAGTCCTTCGATAGAATTATTCAGCTCCGCCCGATAATCAGGCACCGGCAAATCGACGCTGGTTGAATCCCGCTCATCGAACCCTGCCATCACCTGCAGCATGATGGCCGCATCTTCGGCGCTACGCGCCATGGGGCCGCCTTGATCCAGACTGGACGCATAAGCGATCATGCCGTAACGCGACACGCGCCCGTAAGTCGGCTTCAATCCCGTAATGCCGCAATGCGAGGCCGGCTGGCGGATCGAGCCGCCCGTATCCGTCCCAGTCGCACAGACTGCCAATCCGGCCGCCACGGCCGCGGCCGAACCGCCTGACGAACCGCCTGGAATAGCATTGTGATCCCAAGGGTTTCTGACCGCGCCGTAATAACTGGTTTCGTTTGACGAGCCCATGGCGAATTCGTCCATATTGAGCTTGCCCAGCATCACGGACCCGGCCTGATTGAATTTCTCCACGACGGTAGCGTTATAAGGTGCGATGAAGTTGTCGAGCATTTTAGAACCGCAAGTGGTCTTCACGCCTTGCGTGCAAAAAATGTCTTTCTGTGCGATCGGTATGCCGGTCAACAATGTCGCATCGCCTTTGGCGATTCTGTCATCGGCAGCCTTGGCCTCCTGAAGTGCTAAATCTTCGGTAACTGTTATATAGCAATTAAGCGAGCTGTGGCGCTTGATTCTGTCCAGAAACGCCTGTGTCAGTTCGACACTTGAAAATTCGCCTGAACGCAGGCCTTTAGCTAAATCTGTGATTGACTTATTGTGCATGACTATTCCCTTATTCAATGACTTTCGGCACTAGATAAAGTCCCGCTTCAACTTGCGGCGCAATGACCTGGAATTGCTCGCGGTTGTTCCGTTCCGTAACGGTATCCGGCCTTAATCTTTGCACCTGATCCATCGGATGAGCCATTGGAATGACGTCATCGGTATTCAGTTCGCTCATCTGCGTCATTAAATCCAGCATGCGGGATAAGTCCTTTGCATAGGATTCAATATCCGACTCATCAATACCCAAGCGCGCTAAATGCGCAATTTTCTTCACATCATCAGTCGTCAAAGACACTATCAACTCCTCAAAATTTCAGAGATTTTGTATTATTATAAATATGATACTTTATATCTTGCTCAAATACCCGCTTGATTGATAAAGTAGTACAATTTTATTCCCCACAAAGGACACAGGTAAAAAATGTTCTTCAAAAGAATTCGCGGCCTTTTTTCTAATGACCTTTCGATTGACTTGGGTACCGCCAACACATTGATTTATATTCCCGGTCAGGGGATTGTGCTTAATGAACCGTCAGTTGTCGCCATCAAAGAAGACAAAGTCCGTGGCTCTAAAACCATCGCAGCAGTTGGCGCTGACGCAAAACGCATGCTAGGACGCACCCCCGGCAATATCACGGCCATCCGTCCTTTGAAAGACGGTGTAATCGCCGATTTTGCCGTCACGGAAAGAATGCTCAGATTTTTTATCGAAAAAGTCCACCAAAGCAAGCTGTTACGTCCTAGTCCGCGCATTTTGATCTGCGTGCCTTGCGGGTCAACCCAGGTTGAACGTCGCGCCATTCGGGAATCTGCGGCCATGGCCGGCGCACGCGAAGTTTACTTGATAGAAGAGCCCATGTCGGCAGCGATCGGTGCAGGCCTCCCGGTCGATGAGGCATCGGGGTCGATGGTTCTCGATATCGGTGGCGGCACTTCCGAAGTGGCGGTCATCTCTATAAACGGTATCGTCTATTCCAACTCTGTCCGTATCGGGGGCGACCGTTTTGATGAAGCCATCATTAATTATGTGCGCAGAAACTACGGCACGCTAATCGGCGAATCCACAGCAGAGAGAATAAAATTTGAAATCGGCACGGCTTATCCCGGCAGTGAAGTCAAGGAAATAGAAGTAAAGGGGCGTAATCTGGCAGAAGGCGTGCCGCGCAGTTTCGCCCTGAACAGCAACGAAATACTGGAAGCACTGCAGGAACCGCTGTCGGGCATCGTCGGAGCGGTCAAAGTGGCCTTGGAGCAGACTCCGCCCGAATTGGGAGCCGATGTCGCCAACCGTGGTATTTATTTGACCGGGGGCGGTGCCTTATTAAAAGACATTGATCGGCTGCTGGCTGAAGAAACAGGCTTGCCTGTGTTTATTGCCGACGACCCGTTGACTTGTGTTGCCAGAGGCGGCGGCATGGTTCTGGAAATGCTGGATAAAAAAGGAGTCTCAACCTTTTCATTAGAATAATGATGCATAGCCTTTAATCGCTTATTCTGGCAGATGCCGGGACGCACGCCGCCCGGCCGCTTCTTTTTAACTGATAAGATGACTGCACGGATGCAGGAGGTAGAGCATCGCTAGGAGCAATTGCCGAGGAAATCCGCCATCAAACTTTTATTTGCCACCGGTCCATCGATTAATACCCGCCTGCTAGTGGCAGTAATCGCCTCTATCGCCCTGCTAGCGACGGAACAGACCAGCATCCGACTGGACCCGCTTCGCGCCACGTTATCGTTTTTTATCGACCCAATAAAATATCTGGTCAATTTGCCTTCCACGCTGATCGAGCAGACTTCCGACTCTATCAGCTCTTACACCGCCTTAAAAAAAGAAAATGAAAGATTGCGCGAAGAGCAACTTATCCAACAAACCCGGCTACTGAAATTTGCTGCGCTGGAAAAAGAAAATATCCGACTACGCGCACTGCTGGAGAACTCATTCAAACTCGGCGAACAGGTGCTGGTTGCAGAATTGCTGTCGATCAACATGGATCCTTATGAACACATTGTGCAAGTCAACAAAGGGACTCGCTTCGGCGTTCATCCTCAGCAGCCCGTGCTTGACGCCAACGGCGTTGTCGGACAGGTCATTCGAAGCCTGCCGCTCAGCTCTGAGATCATGTTGATTACCGATCCGAATCATGCCATTCCGGTTCAGGTAAATCGAAACGGCTTGCTGACCATTGCAGTCGGTAGCGGCCAAATGAACCGGCTTAATCTGCCCTATTTGCCGAACAATGCCGATATCCAACCTGGCGACTTATTGATCACATCCGGTTTGGGCGGCACTTTTCCGCAAGGCTACCCTGTCGCGGTTGTGGATGAATTTACACCGGAGCCCAATAAACCTTTCGCCAGCATTACCGCGACACCTAAAGCCATGCTGAACCGGAACAGGGAACTGATGATTGTCTGGAGCAATACCACGCCCATTCCTTTAACCTCACCACAAAAAGCGAACGACAAGAAAACCGAGACACCTGCCGATGAATAACTACTATGGCTTTGGCCGAATCATTTTGACCATAGTCTTGGCGATGTGCTTAAGAATTGCCCCCATGCCGGACATGATGGCGGCCATTAATCCCGACTGGGTGCTGCTGTCTCTCATCTATTGGTCGCTTGCCATGCCGGAGCGAGTCGGCATATTCCATGCCTGGGCTTTTGGTTTGCTTACCGATGTGTTGATGGGCAAGTTATTCGGCCAATATGCATTGGCTTATTCGCTCGTTATTTATCTTTGCCTCAAGCTTCATAAGCGGCTGCGCCAATACCCTTTGATTCAACAGGGGCTGTTTATCTTTTTCTGCCTGCTGTTATCCCAATTGCTGCTGTTCTGGATAAAAAATCTCCAGCACCCTTCCCAGCTTCATCCATCCTTCTGGCTTCCCGTTATTACTGGCACATTATGCTGGCCTTTGGTTTATACGATGCTACGCTTTATCCGTCTGTCACGACGCGCTAAGTAAAACAATTCGCTGCTGTCATGTCCCGCACATATATTATTAAAGATAACTCAGTAGAGAATCGCCTGTTCCTCAACCGCATCATCGTCGCATTCGTTATCATCTTACTATTAACTTCCGCCCTGATTGTCCGACTGGTCTATCTGCAAATTGTCGGCCATGAGCATTACTCAAGTCTGGCAAAAGACAATAGCATTAAAATCAAGCCCTTAGTACCGACTCGAGGCATGATTTATGATCGCAATGGAAAGATTCTGGCCGAGAATATGCCTTCTTATAGCCTTGAGCTAATCCCTGAACAGATCAAAGACCTCGATGACACATTGAAGCGCTTACAAAAACTGCTCAATATCCCCGACGAAAAAATCCAGCAGTACCATAAGCAGCGCAAACGGGAAAAACGCTTCGCCAGCACCCCGCTGCTGATGAACATGACCGAAGAAGAGCTTGCCAAGTTTGCCGTCGCCCGTCCTTTTTTCCCCGGCGTTGATATTCAGGTTCATCTGGCCCGGCATTATCCCTATGCCGACCTGGCCTCTCATGTTGTCGGCTATGTGGGACGCATCAACGAAACCGAACTCAAGACATTGCCGGTGGCTGAATATCAGGGCTCAAGCCATATCGGCAAAATAGGCATTGAAAGCAGCTATGAAGCTCAACTTCACGGCAAAACAGGGTATGCGGAAATCGAAACCAACGCCCAGGCGCGAGCCATCCGAACAGTCAATGCCGTGGAGCCGACACCCGGCGCCAACCTCTACCTTACGCTGGATATTGATCTCCAGAAAACCGCCTACGACGCGCTGGACATCTATAACGGCGCCGTTGTTGCGATCGATGTCAAAACGGGCGGCGTGCTGGTATTCGCCAGCCGCCCCGGCTTCGACCCCAATCCGTTTGTTGTCGGCATCAGCAATGGCGCCTATCAGGCGCTGAATTCATCCGACAGTCGACCGCTCTATAATCGCGCACTGCGCGGCCTGTATCCGCCCGGCTCGACATTGAAGCCATTTGTTGGTCTGGCAGGACTTGAATATAACGCAATAGGCACACAGCATAGAATTTTCTGCCCTGGATTTTATCAGCTGCCTGGCGTCAGCCACCGCTATCGGGACTGGAAAAAGTGGGGCCACGGCTCGGTTAATTTAAACGATGCCATCATGCAGTCCTGCGACGTCTATTTTTATAGCCTAGCCTCCGCTTTAGGCATAGATAACATGCATGATTTTTTGCAGCAGTTCGGCTTTGGCGAAAAAACCGGCATCGATCTGGTCGGGGAAAAAGCGGGCTTGATGCCGTCCCGCGACTGGAAGCGCCGACAAAGAAATCAGTCCTGGTATCCTGGGGAAACGATAATCACCGGCATTGGCCAGGGATTTACCCAAGTAACGCCATTGCAGCTTGCCAGAGCCATGGCGACACTGGCCAATAAAGGCAATATTGTCACACCGTTTCTGGTGGACAAAATCGTCAATGCCGATAGCACGACGCATGGCCCCGAGATCCATAAAGGCACCCTGCCGGTTAAGCAGGAAAACATCAATAGTATTCTCACCGCCATGGTCAACGTGGTCCATGGCGAACGCGGGACTGCCAAGATCATCGGCAGGAACATTAGTTATCAAATTGGCGGAAAAACGGGAACCGCACAGGTTTTCAATATTAAACAGGATGCCAAATACAACGAAAATGAAATCGAATTCAAGCTGCGCGATCACGCGTTGTTTATTGCTTTCGCACCGGCAGATGATCCCAAAATTGCAGTGGCGGTCATTGCTGAGAATGGCGGTCATGGCGGCTCGGTCGCAGCGCCTATCGCCGGAAAAGTCATTAAGCAATATTTAGAGAGCGACAATGAGAACTGAAACCCGCAGAGAACAATTCGAGCCGCCTTCAGCTTTAGGCAATCTGCTCAGAAAACTGCACATCGATGTGCCCTTGTTTATCACGCTTTCCCTCGCGGCAATGGTCAGTTTCGTGATTCTTTACAGCGCCGGCAGCCAGAACATGGGGGTATTGGTACGCCAAGCGGCTCGGGTCGGGCTGGCCTTTGGCTTGATGACATTACTGGCTCATGTCAATCCTTATCAGTTTAAGCGTTATTCGGCCGTGCTGTTTAGCCTGGGCATCTTGCTGCTCATCGCCGTACTGATCATGGGACAGATCGGTAAAGGCGCGCAGCGCTGGCTGGACCTGGGCTTTTTTCGCTTCCAGCCGTCGGAAATGATCAAAATCACGACGCCCATGATGATTGCCTGGTATCTGTCCGAGCACTCACTGCCTCCCAAATGGAAACAACTCTGCATAGCCGCCGTTCTGATCGTGGTCCCGACTTTATTGATTGCCAAACAACCGGATCTGGGGACGGCTCTGCTGGTAGCCAGTTCTGGCGCCGGCGTGCTGTTTTTTGCCGGTCTTTCCTGGCTTTTCATCCTGGCTATTATTGCTATATTAGCTTCTCTGGCGCCTATCGTCTGGCACCTGATGCACGACTATCAACGCGACCGGGTACTGACTTTCCTAAATCCCGAAGCCGATCCGATGGGCAGAGGCTATCATATTATTCAATCGAAAATAGCTATCGGCTCGGGCGGCATCTACGGCAAGGGCTGGCTGGGCAGTACACAGTCGGAACTGGATTTCCTGCCGGAAAGTTCGACTGACTTTATTTTTGCCGTATTTGCCGAGGAATTCGGTCTTTTCGGCTGCGTGGGTCTACTGATACTGTACCTGCTCATTATTGGCCGCTGCCTGTACATCGCCTCGCAGGCTCAAGATACCTACAGCCGGTTACTGGCCGGCAGTCTGTCCTTCACTTTTTTTGTATACGTGTTTGTCAACATCGGCATGGTCATAGGCATTCTGCCTGTCGTAGGCGTTCCGTTACCGTTAATCAGTTACGGCGGCACCTCAATAGTGACCCTGCTGGCCGGATTCGGTATCCTGATGTCCATTCATACTCATAGAAAACTTTTGCCAAACTGATGAAATTGAAAAATATGCTAGGCCGCCTTCTGCTAAGCGGCCTCTTTTTAACTGCCGCCTCATGCACCTCCAATATTAAGGAAACGGACCGCATGGATGCTTTCATCCAGCAAATGGCCGCAACGCATCAATTCGACGAATCCGAACTTAATGAGCTGTTTCAGTCAGTCCAGATAAAGGAAAACATACTTAAAACCATTTCGAAGCCCGCCGAAGGGCTGCCATGGCATAAATATCGCAACATATTTCTGACCGAATCCCGCATCAACGGCGGAGTGAAATTCTGGCAGGAAAATGCGCAAGCCCTGGCCTCCGCCGAACAGCAATATGGCGTTCCGGCGGCAATTATTGTCGCCATCATAGGGGTTGAAACCCTGTATGGGCAAAATATCGGCAATCATCGCGTCATCGACGCGCTATCTACCCTGGCGTTTGCCTATCCGCCGCGCAGCCAATTCTTTCTCGGCGAACTGGAAAACTTTCTGCTGCTGTGCCGCGATGAACACATAAATCCTCTTGAGCCAACCGGCTCTTATGCCGGCGCCATGGGCATACCGCAGTTTATGCCCAGCAGTTTCAGAACTTATGCCATCGATTTTGATCATGATAATCGCCGCGATATCTGGCATAACAACAATGATGTCATCGCCAGTATCGCCAATTATTTTTCCCGGCATCAATGGCAACCGGGCCAGGCAATCGCCTTTCCGGTTAAAGCCAAAGGCGAAAAGTATAAGGCCATCCTCAAGCCCGACCTTAAGCCCGATTTAACTATTGCAGAGTTACAATCCTTTGACGTTGATATATCAGCATCATTACCTATAAACAGCAAGATAAAACTTCTTGCCTTTGAACAAGAACAAAATAAAGAACTCTGGGCTGCTTTAGACAATTTTTATGTGATCACGCGTTACAATCACAGCCCTTTATATGCAATGGCGGTTTACCAGTTAAGCCAGGCCATTTCAAACAAAAAGGCTTCAATATATGAAGAAAATCATAATCCCCATTTCCTTTTTCATTCTGACCAGTTGCGCTACGGAGCAGATAGAAAAAATCCAGATCTCTAAAGTCGAGTTGGCTTCTAGATCTATCACTGACTCATGGTTTCATCCATCATCAAAGGATGAGCAAAAGAGCACCGCTTCAAAGGAAGCATCTCAACAAGAAAATCTATCATCAGGTATTACCCACTATCTGAAAAAAGGCATTGCTTCATGGTATGGCCCCCGCTTTCATGGCAAAAAAACCGCTAACGGTGAAATATTCGACATGTACGCCATGACTGCTGCCTCGAAAACGCTGCCGATTCCATCATATGCTCGCGTGACCAACCTGAAAAACAAGCGCAGCGTCATTGTCCGCATTAATGATCGGGGACCTTATCACGGCAACAGAGTATTGGACCTGTCCTATATAGCAGCCAAAAAACTGGGAATTCATAAAACTGGAACCGGGATGGTTGAAATCAAGCCGTTAGCGCCTGAACAGGCGCTGTCCCAACAGCGAGCCTCTGCAACAAAGCAGAAAAATCAGGCCTATTTGCAAGTAGGTGCTTTAGATACCCCCTAAAAGCGCAGAAGTTATAAGACAAAATTATTACTCATGGCTTGCGCCAGCCTAAAATTTTATTCTCCACCCTATAAAAATCCATTCTTTATAAAGTTTAGATGCCCCCCTATAGACTCAGCTATGGATGCGGACAAGCTGAATGGGCAATTGGCAAAAAATTGGCGTAAAAGATGCTCAAATTTGTCACAGAAACCAGACAAAATTAAAAAATCACATGGTACAATAAGGCTACGATTTAGCCAGCCCTAGCCCTTACTTATCATGATGTTTTTAAAAAGTTATTTCCGCTTCTACTTTGTTATATTTTTGGGTTTACTGCTTGCCGCTTTCCAGGCAAATTCAGCAGATGAGGACATTGCAACCCCGGCTGCGCCTACTGTTGCCGCAAGCGCTTATATTTTGCAGGATTTTGCCACGGGCAAAGTACTGGCGGAAAGCAACGCTGACGCCAAGGTAGCCCCGGCCAGTCTCACCAAAATCATGACCGTCTATGTGGCCTTCCGGGAACTCAGCAACGGCCACCTGCATCTCGACGACAAAGCCACTATCAGTCAAAAAGCCTGGCAGACTTCCGGCTCGCGCATGTTTCTTGAAGTCAATAATCAGGTATCCATTGAAGATTTGCTGCATGGCATAATCATTCAATCGGGCAATGATGCCAGCGTCGCTTTAGCCGAACATATAGGCGGCAATGAGACGACATTCGCCGACATGATGAATCAGCATGCGGCACGCCTGGGCATGGTCAATACCCATTTCGTCAACAGCGATGGACTGCCTGCCCCGGAGCATTACACAACGGCGCGCGATCTTGCGACGCTGACCCGCGCTCTAATCAAGGAATTTCCCGAGTACTACCGCTGGTTTTCACAGAAGGAATTTACTTACAACAAGATCACCCAGCAAAATCGCAATAAATTGCTCTGGCGCGATGCAACAGTAGATGGCGTTAAAACCGGCTTCACCGATGATGCCGGCTATTGCCTCGTCGCTTCTGCATTAAGGGATAATATGCGATTGATCTCTGTCGTGATGGGGACGTCGAGTTCTAATGTCAGAGCTAACGAAAATCAAAACCTGCTTAATTACGGATTCCGCTTTTTTGAATCGCACCGGCTCTATCAGGCCAAAACGCCTATAACCGAAGCGAGAATATGGAGAGGCGACAGCAAAAATGTGTCCCTCGGTCTGACAGAAGATCTTTTTGCTACGGTTCCGCGCCATCACTATAAAGACCTGAAAGCTGTCATGAATGTCGATAAAAACATTACCGCGCCAGTAAAAGAAGGCGAAAAATTCGGCACTGTGACGGTCTCGCTGGCAAATGAAGTGATTACCACTAAAGATCTGGTAGTGCTTAAAGCCGTGGAGAAGGGCAATATTCTTCAAAGAATCTACGATCAAGCTCTACTGTTAATGGAAAAATAATGGAAAATAAAACGGTTTATTTAAACGGCCAATACCTGCCTCTTAGTGAAGCAAAAATATCGGTTATGGACCGTGGTTTTTTGTTCGGCGACGGCATCTACGAAGTCATCCCGGCCTATCACGGCCAGTTATTCCGCTTCCAGGAGCACATGGAACGACTGGAAAACAGCCTTAGCAATATCCGCCTGCCCAATCCTCACAGCCGCGAGCAGTGGTTGAAGATTCTGACAGAATTGCTGAGCCCTAGCGGGGATCAATATATTTATCTGCAGGTTACGCGCGGCGTTGCGCCTAAAAGAGACCATGCGTTTCCGGAAAAAGCCGAGCCTACCGTTTTCGCCATGTGTTCCAATATAGTGCCGTTTGAAGGGCGGGAAACCGGCGTCAAGGCAATCAGCCTGGATGACAGCCGTTGGGAGCTGTGTCATGTCAAAGCGACCACGCTGCTGGCTAACATCCTTCTTAGGCAACAGGCTGTTGAACAAGGCTGCGCCGAGGCTGTCTTAGTCAATAAAGACGGCTATGTGACCGAAGGCGCGGCAAGCAATATTTTCGCGGTGATCGATGGCATCCTGATTACTCCGCCCAAAAGCTGCGAGATATTGCCGGGAATTACCCGCGATGTCATTCTGGAGATCGCACAGCAAAACAACATTCCTTACAGAGAGGAAATTATTGCCTTGGAAGCTTTAAACAATGCCAGCGAGATCTGGTTAACCAGTTCCACGCGTGAAATCATACCGGTTGTAGAGTTTGACTCCCATAAAGTGGCAGACGGCAGGCCCGGTCCGGTATGGCAGAACATGAATCGGCTTTTCCAAGCTTATAAGCAGTCCCTGTCATGAGCGAAGAACAATCCCTTTTAGAATTTCCCTGCCAATTTGCCATCAAAGTAATGGGCAGAACCAGCCCCGAGCTTGATGTGCTGATCGTGGAAATTATCCGTCGCCACAGTCCTGACCTCAGAGAAGGCGCAGTGACATCGCGTCCCAGCAAGGGCGGCAATTACACCGCCATCACTGTAACGGTAGAGGCGTTCAGCCGGGAACAGCTGGATGCCATCTATCAGGATTTGACGGCCAGCCCGCATGTTTTGATGGCGTTGTAGGCGGGCATAGCATGGCTCAATGCTTTGCTCACAACACCGTCCAGGCAACGCTCTTAGCCACAAAGACGCAGAAGAAAACGGTTGGCACTCTACTATACGGGATTCTCTGCCTCTCTGGCAAAAGCCTAACTTAGCGCCATGCAGATAACGATACGAAACCTGGGGTTGCAGTATTACGAAACGACGTGGCAGGCCATGCAACAGTTCACGCTGGATCGTACCGAAGAAACGATCGATGAGATATGGATCGTGGAGCATTTTCCCGTCTATACACTGGGCATAAACGGCAAGCCCGAACACCTGCTCGATGCAGGTGCCATCCCCGTCATTCATTCCGACCGGGGCGGTCAAATTACTTATCACGGCCCTGGGCAATTGGTCGTTTATACATTGCTGGACATTAAACGGCTAAAAATAGGCGTCCGGCAATTGGTGACGATTCTGGAGCAAGCCATGATCAGTACGTTGGCCGGCTATGGCATTACTGCGTTTGCCAGAGCCGATGCGCCCGGCGTCTACGTGGACGGCAGAAAAATCGGCTCGCTCGGCATACGGATCAAGAAAAACTGCTGCTATCACGGCCTAAGCTTCAACAACCAGATGGATTTGAGTCCTTTTGACTCCATCAATACTTGCGGCTATCCTGGATTGGAAGTGACCCAACTGGCTGATCTGGGCATCACCGTCAACAATTCCGAACTCGCCATCCCTGTTATTCAGGCTATAACCACGGCTATACAAAAATGACTCATCAAGCGCCTTCCCGCTCCACGCCCGAATCGCACCAACGCAATGCTGAAAAACTGGCAAGGATTCCAATCAAGGTCGAGCCGGTCCAGACTCCTCTGCGCAAACCCGAATGGATACGCATGAAAATATCGGCCAGCGAGGAAGTCAGCCGGGTAAAACAGTTATTGCGCCAGAACCAGCTGCATACGGTCTGCGAGGAAGCCGCCTGCCCCAATCTCTCCGAGTGCTTTCAGCACGGCACAGCGACCTTCATGATCATGGGTGATTTATGCACGCGCCGCTGTCCGTTCTGCGATGTTGCCCACGGCAAACCATTGGCGCTCGACAAAGAAGAGCCCCAACATCTGGCTCAGGCGATTCAGGCATTGGCCTTGAAATATGTCGTCATCACTTCGGTAAATCGGGACGATCTGAAAGACGGCGGCGCAGGCCACTTTGCCGACTGCATTGGCGCAATTCGGCAATTGATTCCCACAACCAAAATCGAAATTCTGGTGCCGGACTTTCGCGGCCGCATGGATAAAGCCGTTGAAATATTGGCCGGACAGCCTTGTGATGTCTTCAACCATAACCTGGAAACGGTTCCCAGACTGTACCAGCAGGCTCGCCCCGGTGCCGACTATTCAGGCTCATTGCAATTGCTTCAAAAATATGGCGAGGCTCAGCCTCAGACTCCTACCAAATCCGGACTGATGCTCGGCCTCGGAGAAGAGTCTCATGAAGTCCATCAGGTCATGAAAGATTTACTGGACCACGGCTGTTCCATGCTGACCCTGGGCCAATACCTGCAGCCCAGCAAAGCCCATTTGCCGGTCAAGCGCTATATTACTCCGGAACAATTTGAGGAATATGCCGTCATGGCAAAGGCATTGGGCTTTAAACAAGTTGCCAGCGCACCATTAGTCAGGTCGTCTTATCACGCTGACGCGCAAGCCAAGGCTATTATAAATGTGTCAACAGACTAACTGTCCCGCATAATCGCTTCATCATCTGTACTCACAATAATGACTCCCGGCCACAGAGCGGCCTGTCAAACCACTTCCTGGCGCTGTCTGGGGTAAATATCAAAAATACGATCTAATATTTGCCAGTCCACAGATAGCGCTGAAACCAGCCTATCTCGCGTCTTATTCAACGACAGCCTGAGCTATTGCTTATTGATGCTCATCTGGATCATAACAATTTCTGGGCTGAGATTGATCCAAGTCTGGAAATCACACTCAGCTGACTATTTTACTCATTATTGGGAACCAGTTAGCTTGCCTTTGAATCGAAAAATGCAGACGGCTTTTCTCTTTCTCAATTGGGCCTAATCACAATTTTGCTATGAGTGCCAGTCAGGCCCAGTAATCCTTACAGGTATTGCTTCTGATGACTATCAAAAGAGTATCTAAAATCATAAGCCTCATTATTTTCTCATACACGCTGCAAGCTTGTTCCGGCCTGATGTTTTACCCGGATAAAGCATTAGTCAGAACACCTGCAAAGCTAGGGCTCGCCTATCAGGATGTTCAGTTGGAAGCCAAGGACGGCCTGAAGATATACGGCTGGCTTTTACCTGCGCAAGGCGAGTTGAAAGGCAGTATCTATTTTCTGCACGGCAATGCCCAAAACATCAGCACCCATGTGCAGAACGTAGTGTGGCTGCCGCAGCATGGTTATCAGGTTTTCCTAATTGATTACCGAGGCTTTGGCCGATCGGATGGAGCTCCCCGCCTACCAGAAGTTTTTTGGGATATTGAAGCGGGCTTCAATTGGCTGCTGGATCATGCCGACCATAAACCCATTTTTTTGCTGGGCCAAAGCATAGGCGCCAGCCTGGGCATCTACTTTGCAGCAACCAATCCAAAAGCTAAACAGCATCTTGCCGGCATTGTCAGCGATTCGGCATTCAGCAGCTATTTTGAAATCGTTCGCCATGTATCCGCCTCAAACTGGCTCAGCTGGCCATTCCAATATCCTGCAGCGGCCATGATGGACTATCCCTATAACCCGATTGATGTCATTGCCGATATCGCGCCCGTTCCATTATTGCTGGCTCATGGCAGCCAAGATTCAATCGTGCCTTTTTCGCAAGGACAAAAACTTTATCAGGCAGCAAGACAGCCCAAAATAATGGTCCAATCGGAAGCCGGTCATGATGAGACTTTTCATCTTCAAAATAATCGCTTGAGCTTATTGAATTTTCTACAGCAACATCATTTAGCTCAGAAAGGGCGCCCTAACCCGATCGCAGAACCTGAAGCCGATCTTTCGCGAAAACTCTAGTTATAAAAAAGCCCCGGCTATTAAAAACAGCCGGGGCTTGCTTAAAGCGACAGGCTTTAAGACAGCATGATTACATCATGCCGCCCATGCCGCCCATACCACCCATGCCGCCCATATCCGGCATGCCATGGCCTTTTTCTTCAACCGGTGCGTCAGCAACCATGACTTCCGTAGTAATAATCAAACTTGCAATAGAAGCAGCGTTTTGCAGCGCAAAACGGGTTACTTTAGCCGGGTCCAGAATACCCATTTCGATCATATCGCCGTACTGGGCAGTTGCTGCGTTATAACCGTAGTTACCTGTGCCTTTAGCGACCTCGTTCAGCACCACAGACGATTCATCACCGGCGTTGGCAACGATTTGACGTAATGGCTCTTCCATTGCACGACGCAGAATGTTAATGCCAACGTCCTGATCGTGGTTGACGCCTTTCAGACCTTCCAGAGCTTTCAATGCGCGAACCAGAGCGGTACCGCCGCCTGCAACGACGCCTTCTTCAACCGCTGCACGGGTAGAGTGCAGCGCGTCTTCAACGCGTGCTTTTTTCTCTTTCATCTCAACTTCGGTCGCCGCACCGACTTTGATAACAGCAACGCCGCCGGCTAATTTAGCCAGACGCTCTTGCAATTTTTCTCTATCATAATCGGAAGTGGCTTCTTCAGCTTGTTTGCGAATTTGCGCAATTCGGCCTTTGATGCTTTCTTCAGAACCCGCGCCATCAATAACCGTGGTGTTTTCTTTGCCGACTTGTACTTTTTTAGCAGTGCCTAACAAGTCGAGTTCCGCTTTTTCCAGAGACAGACCGACTTCTTCAGAAATCACAGTACCACCTGTCAGAACAGCGATATCCTCCAGCATGGCTTTACGACGATCACCGAAGCCTGGCGCTTTAACCGCTGCGACTTTAACGATGCCGCGGATCGTGTTGACCACCAGAGTCGCCAACGCTTCGCCTTCCACATCTTCAGCGATGATCAATAATGGACGGCCGGATTTCGCAACGCCTTCCAGTACCGGTAACATGTCGCGGATGTTGGAGATTTTTTTGTCGTACAGCAGGATGAACGGATTGTCCAATTCAGCGCTCATGCTGTCCTGGTTGTTGATGAAGTAAGGAGACAGGTAACCGCGGTCGAACTGCATGCCTTCTACGACATCCAGCTGGTTGTCCAGACCTGAACCTTCTTCAACAGTGATTACGCCTTCTTTGCCGACTTTTTCCATTGCTTCGGCAATGATTTGGCCAACGGACTCGTCAGAGTTTGCAGAGATAGTGCCCACTTGCGCAATGGCTTTGTTATCTGTGCAAGGCGCAGCTGAAGCTACAATAGACTCAACGGCTTTAGATACAGCCAAATCAATACCGCGTTTCAGATCCATTGGATTCATGCCGGCGGCAACAGCTTTCAGACCTTCATTAACGATAGCTTGGGCCAATACAGTCGCAGTGGTTGTTCCGTCGCCGGCTACATCGGAAGTTTTTGAAGCTACTTCCTTAACCATTTGCGCGCCCATGTTTTCGAATTTGTCTTTCAATTCGATTTCTTTTGCAACCGATACACCATCTTTAGTAATGGTCGGTGCGCCGAAGCTTTTGTCCAATACCGCATTGCGGCCTTTAGGGCCCAATGTTACTTTTACTGCGTTTGCTAAAATGTTAACGCCTCTCACCATGCGGCTACGCGCGTCATCGCCAAATAATACGTCTTTTGCTGCCATTTTTATTCCTTAATTTGTTATGTTAAAAATGATTGTGATTAATAAGACTCAGGCTTAACCTAAAACGCCCATGATGTCTTCTTCACGCATAACGATAAGTTCTTCACCGTCAACTTTAACTTCGTTGCCGGCATATTTGCCAAACAGTACTTTATCGCCGACTTTAACATCCAATGGACGAACATCGCCGTTATCCAGCACTTTACCGTTACCTACGGCCAAAACCACGCCTTGGCTTGGTTTTTCTGCCGCAGAGCCAGGCAGAACAATACCACCTGCGGTGGTTGTTTCCTCTTCAACACGTTTAACAATCACTCTATCGTGTAACGGACGTATTTTCATTAATGTCTCCTAACAGTTAAATATAAAAGGTTAATCCAGTTGTTAGCACTCTCTGGCAATGAGTGCTAATAATAATCAGCTTTTGCAGACTGTCAAGTTCTTTGGCATCATCTCTTATCCTTATACGGAAACCACACGACTAATGAATGACAACCAACTATTACGCTATAGCCGTCAAATCATGCTGCCTCAAATTGATATTGAGGGGCAGCAAAAACTCCTGGAAGCCAGGATACTGATTATTGGCGCCGGAGGACTTGGATCTCCCGCATCAATCTATCTTGCCGCTGCCGGTGTCGGTAGCATTACGATTTATGATGATGACGAAGTAGACTTGTCCAACTTACAAAGGCAAATTGCTCATCACACCAGCGATATAGGGATTGATAAAGTAATTTCAACCCAGCGGACACTTAAAAATCTAAATCCGGAAATAAACGTGCAGGCTATTAAAGAGCGGCTGGAAGGCGAGCAGCTTGAAACGGCTGTGACATCGGCCGATGTAGTACTGGATTGCTCTGATAATTTCTCAACGCGTTTTGCCATTAACAACGCCTGCGTCAAACACAAAACCCCGCTGGTATCAGGTGCAGCCATACGCTTTGAAGGCCAAGTAGCCGTATTTACGCCGGGCAAGAATGACAGCCCTTGCTACAACTGTCTGTATCGTAACGATGGCGAGGAGCAACAGACCTGTTCAACCAATGGCGTGATAGCGCCTATTACGGGCATTATCGGCAGCATTCAAGCACTGGAAGCCATGAAGCTGATTATGAATATCGGGGAAACGCTGACCGGCCGATTACTGTTGGTCGACGGCTATACAATGGAATTCAACACCATGAAATTGCGAAAAAACCCTAGCTGCCCGACCTGCAGTGCTGTTTGAATTTTATGGCTGGAGAAGGACTTTCCGGACCTCCAGGAGCATCCGGAAAGTCCAAAATGAAATATTACTTTTTGCTAAACACCCCCTTCGCTAAACTAATTGCTTTCTCCGCTAGCTCATTTATCACAGACGGGCTGTCGCCATGCGGCTCGGTTTCACCGAAAGGCTTGGCGTTTTTCTGCGAAAACTTGTAAATGAAATAACCCAATGGCGCAAACGAAAACGCCGCAAGAATGAACATGCCCAAAAACAGCACAATGACTCCACTCATAACACCTCCTCATGATTTTATCAATATCTATTATTATTTTTAGGTGAAATTGGATAATACTCTCTTACAAGAAAAAAAACACCCCGAAGAAATCAATTAAAAATCTGACGAATTTAATTGTTTTTTATCGGTTTCAACCAGCGGTCGAATTCCGTAGAAGACGAGCGCCTCCCGCCAAAAGTTGCGTAAAAAAACGGTTCATCGTATACTTCGGGCCAGCTTACTTGATCAAGCTAGCCTATAACATAAAAAACTTCTGGAGGTTAATACGATGAAATGGGAAACACCAAGTTACACAGACCTGCGTTTCGGTTTCGAAGTAACAATGTATATCTATAACCGTTAATCCATTCGGTTCAGAGTAAAAAGGGGCTCCGCATGAGCCCCTTTTTTTTGCCTGCTTGTCTTTATTCCCGTATCATTCATTTCTTCACAGCTTTTTTCAAATACCGTCCAAACTATGAAAATCAGAGTTTTAGGTTCAGGCGCTGGCGGCGGTTTTCCTCAATGGAACTGCAATTGCCATAATTGCCACCGCTTGCGCCACAATCAAATGAACGGCAAAGCCCGCACCCAATCATCCATTGCCGTAAGCACCGATAACAGAAACTGGCTACTGTTCAATACCTCGCCCGATATTCGCGCGCAATTGGAAGCCTTCCCTGCCATCCAGCCTAAAGAAGGCATCCGCGATACCGGCATCAAAGCCATTATGCTGATCGACAGCCAGATTGATCACACCACTGGCCTGCTCATGCTTAGAGAAGGCAAGCCGCTGGAAGTCTATTGTACCGATATGGTCAAACAGGACCTGACCACGGGCTTTCCTTTGTTCAACATGCTGGCTGATTACTGCACCGTCAATCATCACCCTGTCCCTGTTGATGGCAGCAGCTTCACCATTCCGGGCATTGATGACTTACGCTTTTACACCCAGGCTTTAAAAAGCAAAGCGCCCCCTTACTCGCCGCATCGGCATGACCCGCACGAAGGCGACAATATTGGCGTTATTGTCGAGCAGATCTCCACTGGCAAAAAATTATTTTATTCTCCAGGCTTGGGCGAAATCGAACCGCATGTCATGGCCGCCATGCAAGCTGCAGACTGCCTGATGGTGGACGGTACATTCTGGACAGAGGACGAAATGTGCACGCAAAATATCAGCCTTAAAAAAGCGCGTGAAATCGGCCACTTGCCTCAATCCGGCCCGGGCGGCATGATAGAAGTGTTAAGCGGCGTCAAAAAAGCCCGCAAAATATTGATCCATATCAACAACACGAATCCGATACTGGACGAAGATTCCGAGCCTCGCAAAATGCTCGATGCGGCCGGCATTGAGGTCGCTTACGACGGATTAGAAATTGATTTATAGAAGGTACATTATGAGCTGCTCTGACAACCAAGCGTGGACCAAAGAAGAGTTTGAAGCCCAACTGCGGGGCATGGAAAGGTATTACCACATTCATCACCCTTATCACACCCTGATGAATGAAGGCAAACTCACTAAAGAACAACTGCAAGGCTGGGTTGCCAACCGTTATTATTACCAGGTCTGCATTCCCATTAAAGACGCCAATATTTTAGCAAACTGCCCGGACCGCGAGACACGCGCACTCTGGGTTCAGCGCATTCTGGACCATGACGGCCACCCTGGCGATCCAGGCGGCATCGAGGCTTGGATACAACTGGGCATAGCGGTCGGCTTGACGCGCGAAGAAATCACCTCGCAAAAATATGTCCTGCCAGGCGTGCGTTTTGCTGTCGATGCCTATGTGAACTTTGCACGCAGAGCTGAATGGCATGAAGCGGCCAGCTCATCGCTGACTGAGCTGTTTGCGCCCAAAATTCATCAGCAACGCCTCGACAACTGGCCTGAGCATTATCCCTGGGTGGAAAAAGAAGGTTATACCTATTTCCGCAAGCGCCTGACAGAAGCGCGGCGCGATGTCGAGCATGGTTTGGCAATCACGTTGGACTGGTATAAAACCCGCGAGCAACAAGAACGCATGATCCAAATCCTGAAGTTTAAACTGGATGTGCTCTGGACCATGGCCGATGCGATGTATATGGCCTACATTAATAATATGCCGCCATACTATAATATTGAAGCATAAGAGCTATTAACTTATTTTCACCGCAGAAGCACAGAAAAAGCACTTAATGTTGAAAATTCTGTGTCCTCTGCGGCTTTTTCAGGGTAATGACGAGATAATTTCCCATTCTCCTTCTCATGACCCACCACTACCGAACGATCATAATGACTATCAATCCCGATCTCCCTTTCAAGTTTTCACCTCTGCACCGTCTGCAATGGGAAGAAGCCCAGCAGAAAGATGTTATTCTCTATCCGGAAGGCATGGTGGAACTTAACCAGAGTTCTGCGGAAATACTGAAATTGTGCGACGGCACGCGCAATCTCACCCAAATCGTAGCCGAACTGGAACAGAAATTCGCCACGACGGGTCTTACCAAAGATATCACTACTTTTCTGGAAATCGCTTTAAAAAATGGCTGGATTCAACAAAACTAAGATTACGCCGCCCCGCTGGCTGCTGGCGGAACTCACTTATGCCTGTCCGCTGCAATGCCCTTACTGCTCCAATCCGATCGACTACGCGAAGTATCAGTCCGAACTGACGACGGAAGACTGGAAACGCGTACTGACGCAGGCTCGCAAAATGGGTGCGGTGCAGTTGGGCTTTTCGGGCGGCGAACCGCTGACTCGCAAAGACCTGATCGAACTGGTCAGGCATGCGCGGGAACTGGGCTATTATTCCAACCTGATCACTTCCGGCTACGGATTGTCCGAAGAAAAAATCATCCAGCTTAAGGAAGCGGGGCTCGATCATATCCAGGTCAGCATTCAGGCCAGTACGCAGGAATTGAGCGACCATCTGGCCGGCACGGAGTCCTATCAGCATAAAAAAGAAGTTGCGCGCCTGGTCAAGAAACACGGCTATCCGATGGTGCTGTGCGTGGTCATCCATCGGGAAAATATCCATCAAATGCCGCAAATACTGGAGATGGCTGAAGAGCTCGGCGCTGACTACCTGGAACTGGCCAATACACAGTATTACGGCTGGGCCCATGTCAACCGTGACTTACTGTTGCCTACCAAAGAACAATTCGAGCAGGCCGAACAAATCGCCCAGGCTTTTAAAGAAAAAGTCGCCGGCAAAATGAAAATCTACTATGTGGTACCGGATTTTTACGAAGATCGCCCCAAAGCCTGCATGAACGGCTGGGGCACGACATTCCTGACGATCGCCCCGGATGGTGTCGCGCTGCCTTGCCACTCTGCGCGCGAACTGCCGGGCCTTGATTGCCCTAATGTCAAAGAGTACAGCATCGAGCAGATCTGGAACGAATCTAAAGCGTTCAATTTCTTCCGCGGCTTTGAATGGATGAAAGAGCCCTGCCGCAGCTGCGATGAGAAGGAAAAAGACTTCGGCGGCTGTCGCTGTCAGGCCTATCTGTTATCGGGCGACATGTACAATGCCGATCCGGTCTGCAGCAAATCGCCAGACCATGCCGTCATTCAACAGGCAATCGATTCGGCCAGAGCCAGCACCTTATCCGCTGACGAGAAACCGCTGATTTTCCGTAACAGCAAAAACTCACGGATCTTGTCATAAAAAACTGCACATTGTAGGGCCGAATTCGCCTGGAGCGCCTACTGTTGGCATTCGGCCCCAAACAAACTGCCAGCCTGCATTAAAGCTACAGCCCCTGCCAGGGCTCATACAATCCTTCCACATTGACGCCGAACATATCCAGGACCCGGCCCACGGCTTCATCAACCATCGCCGCCAGCGAGTCCGTTTTGCTATAAAAAGCTGGCATCGGCGGAAAGATAATGCCGCCCATTTCAGTCACAACAGCCATATTGCGAATATGCACCAGATTCAGCGGCGTCTCCCTGGGCATGACCACAAGCCGCCGTCGTTCTTTTAATACCACATCAGCCCCGCGCGAGATCAGGTTGTCGCCGAAACCATGCGCGACCGCAGCCAGCGTTTTCATCGAACAGGGCGCAATAACCATGCCTTCCGTTTTAAAGCCGCCGCTGGCGATACTGGCGGCAATATCATCGATGCCATGTGTCACATCGGCCAGCTCATACAAGTCCGATCGCCCCATATCTAGCTCGTGTTTCAGATTCACGAGACCGGCTGATGAAATCACCAGATGCGTTTCCCAGTCGTCCTGCCGCTGCAGCACCTGCAGCATTCTTACGCCATAGATCGCGCCGGTAGCGCCGGTCATGGCGATAATCAAACGTTTTTTATTCATGTCTGTTCAGTTTAAAGACCTGCTTCTCAGCAAACTTATCGGTCGCGGAAACCAGCGCATCGATCATTTCTTCGCCCTGAGCGACATGCCCGGCATTGGGCAGGACGATATATTCAGCCTCAGGCAATGCCTGATGCAGCCTCATGCCGGCCTCGATAGGGCATACCAGATCATTACGGCCATGAACGATCACGGTTGGAATCGAACGCAACCTGTCACAGTTTTCCAGAATCTGGTTCTCGCGAATAAAATAGCGGTTATGAGCGTAATGCATTTCCATGCTCACCTGTTTGACCATTTTTTCCGTAACATGCTCGGCTTCCTGTCCAGGCTGATAATCCGCTCCTAGCGCCACCTGCCCGCTCCAGGCCATCCATTCCTTTGTGACACGGCGTTTTGCTACCTCATCATCAGCCCATAATGCATCGCATATCCCTTGTATCGGATTTTTACGGCTCGGCTCGGGGATGCTTTCAAGCAGATGCTGCCATTGCTCGGGATAAATCAACCCTGCGCCTGATTTGGCAAACCAATCCAGATCTTGCTGTCTTGCCAGAAACACGCCGCGGATTATCATGCCCATCACTTTATCGACATGCTGCTGGACATATAGCAATGCCAGCGCACCACCCCAGGAACCGCCAAACAACAGCCATTGCTCAATGCTAAGCCATTTGCGGATACGCTCCATGTCATCGATTAAATCCTGCGTAGTATTGCCTTCCAGCTCACCGAACGGCAAAGACTGGCCGCAGCCGCGCTGGTCAAAAAGGATAATGCGGTATTTTTCTGGATTGAAAAAACGCCGGTGATCGGGCTTAGTGCCCGAACACGGTCCACCATGCAAAAAAATTACGGGCAGACCGTCCGGATTGCCGGATTGTTCTACATAAACGGAATGCTTACCGCCGGTGTCCAAAAAAAATGTTTGGTAAGGCAGGATTTCAGGATAAAGGGTTTTCATGGCTGTTACTTCAATCTCGATCGGCTCCACAGGCAAACAAAGAAGCCTGAAAACACTATTTTACCTTGCTCCTTCACATTGTACCTCTCCATTAATTTTTTCAGGCATAAAAAAAGGGAGGGGTTGAGCCCCTCCCTTTTATCAGATTGGCTTTTAAACGTTTAGTTTAGAAACCGATACCGAGATAACCACCAGCAGTCAAGCCATTAACCTGAACGCCATCAACATCGCCAGGCGCATAGTGGTAACGCGCATCAGCACCGATGAAGATATCTTTCCATATTCTGTAATCAGCACCAGCACCGAACTGCATGCCTGGAGTTAATACAGTAATTGCATCAGATGGAGGACTGATAATGCTCAATTCAAAACCGACTGGAATAACCCATGGACGGAAAGCGCTGCCTTGCATGAACTTGATTTTTGGTGAAGCAGTCAACCTTAACATGTTAACAGTTGCTTGCTCAGTGTTGCCGGCAGGTAGAGGAAAACCTAATGAATCCAGTACTGCTGTTTCCTGAGGAGATAAGCCATTAGGTTTATTTTTGGCGAATTCCGTGTAATCAAACATCAACTCAGCCAACACTTGAGTACTGTCCAACATACCCCAGACATTGTCAGTCAAGCTGAAATCAAAGCCCGCGCCAAAGTAAAAACCATCTTTATCAGCAATCGGACCCACTGCTACGCCATCCCGGCTTGAGCCGACACCTGGAACAACAGTAGGATCAAGTGTGCCGCCTCTGTTGTTATTTTGATGAGCATAACCGCCACGGAAGAACAGAGTGTTATCGTGGTGTTTTTCTGCTTCAGGCTTAGCCTTCTGAGATGCCATCCATTGATCCAGTTCCTCAACCTTTGCTGAATCTGCAGAAGGACGGGCTGCTTCAGATCTGACGCGGTCCAGTTCGGCCTGCATGGACTGCATCATCTGTTGCATCTGGTTCATTTGGGCTTCTAACGCCTCAGTTCTGCTGTTGGCGCTCTCAGCAACACGCTGCGCTTTAGAGTGAGCGACTGCCTGTGGAGAAACCAGAGCACCCGCCATAGTTAAAGTTGCTGTAGCGATACCCAGCGCTAATTTAGTTTTTGTAAATGTCATTGTTCCCCCTCGTGAGGTGGTTGTTATTTCTTATTAAATTTGCCTTCTTACAACAAAGCCTTTTTCACAGCCTAAATATAGCAGTAAAACTGATTCCCCACAAGTTTTAACGTCATTTTTTTAATAAATAAAAATCGTTAAAAATCAAAAACTAATAAAAAAAAACTTATTTTATTTATTGATTTGTCTGGAAAAAGCAACAAATTTGTCTCAATGTATCCTCTTAAGTTCGAGTTAATTTTCTACTGTGCTGCGCAATTTTTTGGGTAAGTTATAATGCAAATATTTATCGTCAGAAGCATTTTTGCTTCTCTATATACTTTTACCTTATGAACAAAATCACGGATATTACTATTATAGGCGGCGGTGTTATCGGCCTTTTAACAGCTCGCGAATTTTTCCACGCCGGCGCTACAGTGACTGTTATCGAAAAAAACCGGATCGGTCAGGAATCTTCATGGGCTGGCGGAGGAATCTTGCTGCCGCTTTATCCATGGCGCCAACCGGATGCGATTACGCGCCTGATCATACAAAGCCTGAGCTTGTATCCTGTGCTGGCTTCGCAACTGAAAGCCGAAACCCAGATAGACCCGGAATGGAACCCATGCGGGCTGCTGATGACAAAAAATCCCGATATTGCGGCCGCCGCCGACTGGTGCCGCACTAACGGCGTCCGTTTTGAGCCAGCCAGCGCCGATTTTTTCAATCTGATCAATACGCAGCCTGACAATCCGCTCTGGCTGCCTGATATTGCACAGGCGCGCAACCCCCGCCTGGTCAAATCATTAAAGCAGGATCTGATCAACAAAGGCGTCCGCCTGATTGAGCAGTGCGAGCTGGAAAACGTTATCCTGGAACAAAACCGCATTACCGCCATCGCCACCAGCGCCGGCCTGTTCGCCGTCAATCAATTGATTATTTGCGCAGGCGCCTGGACCGGACAACTGTTTCGTCAGTTTTTTCCGTCTATTGGCCATGCGCCGGAAATTGCGCCTGTCAAAGGTCAAATGCTGCTGTTCGACGCCAAGCCGGACACACTGCCCTATATGGTGCTGGACGAAGACCAATACCTGATTCCGCGCCTGGACGGAAAAATCCTGGCGGGCAGCTCCGTGGAACAGGATGACTTCAACAAAACCACGACGATGGAAGCCAGAATCCGGTTGGAAAGCTTCGCAATAAACTTGCTGCCCGCACTTAAAAAGTATCCAGTGATAAACCATTGGGCCGGCTTAAGGCCGGGCACTGAGCATGGCATACCCTATATCGATAAACACCCTGAAATCGTCAATTTAAGCCTGAATGCCGGCCATTTCAGGAACGGACTGGCGATGGGGCCGGCATCGGCGCAACTGATGGTTGACCTGATCCTGAATCGACCTGCAGCCGTATCGCCAGAGCCTTACAAATTATCGAGCCCGCATTAACCAACAGATCATTCTACGGATTTTTATTAAACCTATTTGCCCGAAGCGCTAACACATCCTATGAATCTTTATCCCTTGCTCCGACCGCTGTTATTTTCGCTTGATCCGGAAACCGCTCATGAAGTCACACTGAAGCTGTTAAATACGGCATATGCATCCGGTTTATCGAAACTGATCTATCCGTCTATCGAAGATAAGCCGGTCACGGTCATGGGACTGGAATTCAAAAATCCTGTCGGTCTGGCGGCAGGCCTGGACAAGAATGGCGACTATCTGGACAGTTTGGCCGCTTTAGGCTTCGGCTTTGTGGAAATAGGCACCGTGACGCCGAGACCGCAACCCGGCAATCCGAAGCCGCGGCTGTTCAGATTGCCCGAACACCAGGCCATCATAAACCGCATGGGCTTTAACAATCATGGCATCGAGCATTTGCTGGCGCGGGTGAAACAAAGCCGTTATATCGGCATACTGGGCATTAATATCGGCAAGAATTTCGACACGCCGATCGAGAGCGCCGTCGACGATTATCTGATCGGCTTGCGCAAAGCCTATAACTCGGCCAGCTACATCACGATCAATATTTCATCTCCTAATACGAAGAATCTGCGCCAACTGCAGCAAGGCGACGAGATCAAAAGCCTGATTTCCGCATTAAAAGAAGAACAGCTCAAGCTGCAACAGGAACACGGTAAATACGTGCCTTTGGTGCTAAAAATCGCACCGGACCTGACGACCGATGAAATCGGCCATATTGCCCAGCTGTTGCTGGCATTTGAAATCGACGGCGTTATCGCCACCAATACCACTATTGCGCGCGATGCGATTGCAGGCCATCCGTTGGCGCATGAAACTGGCGGATTGAGCGGCGCGCCGGTCAAGGACAAATCAACTGCGGTCGTGCGTGAATTGGCCGCCGAACTGGGCCGCCGCTGCCCGATTATAGCGGCCGGAGGCATTTTGAGCGCGGCCGATGCCCGGGAGAAAATAGCGGCAGGCGCGAGCCTGGTGCAGATCTACAGCGGTCTTATCTATAAAGGACCGCAGCTGATAGAAGATATTGTAAAAAGCCTTTGATCCGAACAGGGCGATAAGTGTATCACCCTGTCAGTCCAGTGATTTATTGCCCGGCAATAGACAGGCGTTCAACGAGTATTGAACCGGTCCGGATATTGCCGCGGTAATCGACATCGTTGCCGATGGCCGTAATATTCTTGAACATGTCCTTCAGATTTCCAGCAATCGTGATTTCCTCGACCGGATATTGTATTTCGCCGTTTTCGACCCAGAACCCGGCGGCACCGCGCGAGTAATCGCCCGTCACCATATTGATGCCCTGTCCCATCAGCTCGGTTACCAGCAAGCCGGTATGCAGTTGCTTCAGCATGCCTTGATAATCGTGCTCGCCGGGATTTATCGTTAAATTGTGCACGCCGCCGGCATTGCCGGTACTGCGCATGCCAAGCTTGCGGGCTGAATAAGTGCTTAGCACATAGCCGCGCAGAATGCCTCCGCTGACAATATCACGCGTTTGAGTAGCGACGCCTTCGCCGTCATAGTTGGCGCTGCCCAGAGCGCCTTTTAAATGTGGCTGCTCGTGAATACGGATAAATTCCGGAAAAACCTGCGTATCAAGCGCATCCAGCAGGAATGATGATTTGCGGTACAAATTGCCGCCGCTGATTGCACTGATAAACGAGCCCAGAAGGCCTGAAGCCACCTCAGCCGCATACATGACCGGGCATTGCCGAGTGCTCAGACTGCGCGCCTGCAAGCGCCGCAGAGCCCGTTCGGCGGATTTTCTGCCGACATCCACGGCCGGCTCAAGATTTTGCGCATCCCTGGCTACCGTATACCAGTAATCGCGCTGCATGCTGTCGCCGCGCTGCGCTAATACCGAACAGCTCAGCGAGTGGCGGGTCGAGGCATAACCTTGCAGAAAGCCCAGTGTATTGCCCATGACCCGGATGCCTTGATGGGTATTGACCGAGGCGCCTTCGGAATTGCTGATTTCCGCATGATAGCCGCGGGCGGCATTTTCGCACTCGATAGCCAGCGCGATGGCTTCATCGGCGCGTAAATCCCACGGATGATTAAGATCCAGATCCGGAAAATCAGTCGCCAACTGTTCTTTCTCGGGCAAGCCGGCATATTCGTCTTCGCTAGTATAGCGGGCAATACTGCAAGCCGCGCTGACGGTCTCTTTGATCGATGCCGGCGACAGATCCGACGAGCTGGCGGAACCTTTTCGCTGGCCGAAGTACACGGTTACGCCAAGTCCCTGGTCGCGATGATGCTCTATCGTTTCGACATCGCCAAGGCGAGCCGTTACGGATAAGCCGCTTTCCTGGCTCAAGCCGGCCTCGGCCGCGCTGGCTCCCTGATTTTTAGCCTCATCCAGTATGGACTGAACAATCGTTTTTAATCGGCTGATTTCTTCCTGGGTCTGCAACATATTCTCTTAAGCTATTGTTGTTTAGGTTTAAGCGCCTAAAAGTACCATCCGTATTCGCCGCAAAGAATACGAGATGCTTTCGTGACCTTCGCGGCCGCTATCAATTCAAATCGTTTATCTAAACGTTGGTGCCGCCGACAGTCAGCCCGTCGATTTTCAGCGTAGGCTGGCCGACGCCGACCGGTACGCTCTGGCCGTCCTTGCCGCAGGTGCCGACGCCGCTGTCCAGCTCCAGATCGGTGCCCACCATGGATACCTTGGTCAGCACATCGGGGCCGTTGCCGATCAGGGTCGCGCCTTTGACTGCCTGCATGATTTTTCCATCTTCGATCAGATAGGCTTCGCTGGCTGAAAATACGAACTTGCCGGACGTGATGTCGACCTGGCCGCCGCCGAAATTCTTCGCGTAGAGACCTTTTTTGACCGATCGTATGATTTCTTCGGGATCATGGGGCCCTGGCAGCATGTAGGTATTGGTCATGCGCGGCATCGGCAGATTCGCGTAGGACTCGCGGCGGCCGTTGCCGGTTGGCTTGACGCCCATCAGGCGGGCGTTGAGCTTATCCTGCATATAGCCTCTCAGAATGCCGTTTTCAATCAATACGGTTTTTTCGGTCGGCGTACCTTCATCATCGATGCTCAATGAGCCGCGCCGGTTTGGCAGCGTGCCGTCATCGACGACGGTGCATAAATCGGAGGCAACGCGCTGACCGACCCGGCCGCTGAATGCGGATGTGCCTTTACGATTGAAATCGCCTTCCAGGCCGTGCCCTATCGCTTCATGAAGCAGAATGCCTGGCCAGCCCGGCCCCAGCACGACGGTCATGTTCCCGGCCGGCGCCTCGACCGCATCCAGATTGACCAGCGCTTGTCTGACCGCCTCTCTGCCGTATTCGAGCGCCTTGTCCTGGTCGATGAATCCGCTGTAATCGCTGCGGGCACCGCCGCCCATGCTGCCCTGTTCGCGGCGGCCGTTTGCCTGTACGATCACGGTAACATTCATGCGCACCAACGGCCGGACATCGGCCGCCAGCGAACCGTCCTGATTGGCGACCAGAATACTGTCATGGACACCGACCAGACTGACGATGACTTCTTCAATGCGGCTGTCCAGCTTGCGGGTTTCAATGTCGACTCTGCGTAGCAAATCGATCTTTTGCTGATCAGCCAGGGATTTTAACGGGTTCAGCGGCGCATAATAGAGCGGCCATTCAGCCGCTTTCACGATGCCGACTTTCGCTTCCTGCCCTTGCCGGACGATGGCTTTAACATTGTTAGCCGCCTCCAGCAGTACCGGCAATTCAATCCGGTCACTGTAGGCAAAACCGGTTTTCTCGCCCGATACGGCGCGCACGCCGGCGCCTTGCGCAATGTTATGGCTGCCTTCTTTGATGATGCCGCCTTCCATGATCCAGGATTCGAAATGGCTGGACTGAAAATAAATGTCCGCCGCATCAACCGGCGCGCTGAGCAGCTGGCTCATGATTTTTTCGATATCGCCATCCTGTATGCCGGCCGGCGTCAGAATCGATTGTCGTGCAAGATTTAATAGTTCCATAGAAAAATTTAAATTAGTGTTAATTGCGCAACAGATAGTTCCGGGCGCTATTCTTTTATCAGATCATCGCGCAGGGTTTCATGCAATGACTTCAGCAGTCTCTCAGCACCATCGGCCGGTCTGTCCTCATCCGGTGCGCTGTCGGGTTTGGGTTTATCTACCGCTTCAGCACTTATTGCCGTTTCACCGTCCCTGTCTTCCAGCTTTAGCAGATAATCTTCCTTGGCATAATCGTCTTTGAAAAATGAGAAAGTGCTTTCAGGATCATAATCGTCAGGATCAAAGGTGAGATAATAAGCCTTTAACTCCCGGTTACGGTCTGCAACTTCAATATCCTGTTGTTTTAAGGCTTGAGCAAGCGTGCTCCAGGCCACGTCGAAAGGCTGCTTGATGATCAACAACGGTGAATTGGAATCGGTCATATAGACTTTAGTTCCCAGGCCGGTTTTGGCTTCTCCTTCCGATTCAGCGCTATCAGGCTCTTCGCTGCTATCGGCTCCTTTTTGCTCCTCGGCAGGCCTGTTGCTGATCAGCGTCGGCGGTTTTTCAAGCAGGGAAGTATCACGGTATCGAACCTCTTCCGTCGTTCCGCAGGAAACCAAGGTTGCAGCCAGCAATACAGCAGGAATAAAGTTTTTGAAGATTATTTGCATAAACGGGTATTTTTAAAAGAAACGACGATGACTCAGCGCCGGAAATGCACTGCGGACTCTTTCCAGGCGGCCTCGATCAATATCGGCGCAAACGAAACCGCCGCCGGTTTTATAGCAATCCAGCACAACGCCCCATGGGTCGATGATCATGCTGTGCCCAAAGGTCTTGCGGCCATTCAGATGAAAACCGCCCTGATTCGGTGCGATGACATAACACAGGTTTTCTATCGCCCGCGCGCGCAGCAATATTTCCCAATGCGCAGCGCCTGTTTCGGCGGTAAACGCGGAGGGGATCACCAGTATTTCCATGCCTTGCTCAACCATCTTGCGGAAAAACTCAGGGAAGCGAAGATCATAACAGACCGCCACACCGAGCTTGCCGAAAGGCGTATCGATGACCAAAGGCTCGGAGCCGCATTCAATGCTATCCGATTCGCGGTAAACCTCGCTCGTGCCCGGCACATTCACATCGAACAAGTGCACCTTGTCATAACGCGCCACTCGCTCGCCCTGATCATTATAAATAAGGCAGGCTGCCCGCACTTTATTTTCATTGTCGGCAGCCAGTGGAATAGTGCCGCCGACTACCCATACTCCGTATTTTTTAGCGACCGAAGATAAAAAATTCTGGATAGGACCGGAACCGTCAGGTTCTTTCGCGTTGAGCTTATCTGATTCATGCTCCCCCATCAGGGCAAAATTTTCCGGCAGGACAACGAGTTTTGCACCGGCTTTTGCCGCCTCGCCAATCAGCTTGTCGGCTTCCAGCAGATTAGCGCTGATACTGGGACTTGATGCCATTTGTATGGCCGCACATTTATTCATATTGATTCTCTTTATTATTCTCGCGTTGCTCTAACCAGGGAAAGTCAGTAATGCCGTTCCAGGTTTTCTGCAACAGACCATCGTTTTCATGCAGCGGAATAATCTCCGCATTTCTCCATTCGCCTTTCACGCTATACTGCGAACCGAAGAAGAAGCCTTCTTTATCTTCACCGGTCAGCGAGCGCGCGACCAAGCCGGCTATTTTTCCCACAATTGTACCAGCAATAGGCACGGCCTCAGAACTTTTAGGCACTACATTAACATTCTGGTCAATGGTTCCATTGACTAGATCCGTATCCCCGCGGATCGTGATCTTTGCCGGCACGGCATCGACAACCAGGTCATGCGTATTAGCCAAGCCGTCCAATAAATCAAAGTGACCTTTGATGCTGTTAAATGTTAGCCCTTCCTCATACACATCACTAAAATCAAGCTGTATGCGTTTGACCCATTGAGCCATAGCCAGCATGCCCAGCACGCGGCCGAATCCCGGCTCTATACTCAGAATTCGTCCGTTTTTTAAATTGACATCAACCTGTCCATTAAGGCCCGCCAACGAGAATTGAAACGGTGCGCCCTGCCAACGCAGATCATAATGCATGACCCCGCTGGTTTCGGTCATGTCGTCCGTAACGCCGAGTCTGGCGAGCAGCCGGCCCCAGAGCGGTGTTTCCAGCCGTCCTATTATCTGCGACTCATGCTGTCTCCAGGTGCCTGACAGGATCAATTTTTCCTCCGCTCCTAGCAGTTCCACGCGCTTAAAACGGATGCCTTCCGGTATCCGCTCAGTCTCCAGCAGCAACTGCCCGAGATTGGTCGAATGCCACAGCGTTTCCCGGCTCGTGATATTCAATAAAGGCACTTGTTCAGGCCGCACGGCTGCCCCCTCGAGCCTGAGCTGTCTTAGGGCCGAAATGTCCAGCACATCCATATTCAACTTAATGCTGTCATCACCTTTTGGACTTACGGGAACCTGGAGGTTTCCTCTAGCGAATGAGCTGCTGATATCGCCGGCCCAATAGTCGCCATTACGCTTTAGCGCCAGATCGAAAACACCCAGCTCGGTTTTTTTCCAGACGCCCCGATCGCTGTGAATTTTTATTTCCCTGATAGTATCCATTGCATCGATACCATTCTCCTGGCTCTGAACGGAGGCCGTCGATAGGCTCAACCATTCCGGCAAGTCCAGTCGGTCTCTGTTGATTTCCAGTTCAAGTCCGGCTTCCCGAGGCAGAATTGCCTCGCCGGCTCCGACCAGAACATGGCCTGAATGAATACGCTGTTGCTTCGCATTCAAGCTGATGGCCGCCTTCAATTTATTGTCGTAATTCAATTGTATCGGCAATAACGCTTCGTCCGTCAGCTCAAACCTCAGCGATAGCGGCCTTTCCTGTCCGGCGCTTTTAGCCAAAGTATCAGGCAGATCCAGCGCTATCCCGGCCAATGTGGATTGAACCGTCAAGTCGGGCTTATTGTCGCCATAAGGCAAGCGCAGCTGCAGCTGATAATCGGTCTCCCCTTCGGCAATATCCCACCAGGGCATTTTGAATTGCGCTTGCAAATCATCCACGCCGGCATGTCCAGATACATTGATCATAGTCTGGCTGTCATCGCTATTCATGTTAATCCGAATAGCATGGCCTAACGCCGCCGCGTGGATCGTATCGCTATAAAGCCCTTGTTCATTGAATTTCAGAGCGCCGGAAATGCCTTTTACCGGCAGATCCAGCGAATTTACGGTCAGCTGGGCATTGTTCAGCTGCGCCGTTCCGTCGACTCTGGCATCAACTGTGTCAATCAAAGGAATCTGCAAATCCAGCGCCACCTCGGTATTTCCGGCCGGCGTAATGACATCCTGCAAGGCATCGAACGTCGAATGCAACGGCGTCTGTTGCATAAAGCCCAGGATTTGGCCGATTTCACCGGCCACTTGCCCCTTGATCTGTAAATAATCGCTTTCCTGCATCGATGAAATTGCCACTTGCGCCTGTTTAATCGAGGCTTTATCGCTTCGTCCTTGCTTCACGTCCACAAGCAGGCCGTCTTTCAGAAACAACACGTCCGCTGCCATGTCGGTTATGTGCGGCCATTCCGGATGATAAGCCAGTTCCGCCTGCTCAGCCTCAAACAGGGTTTCAAAGACGCCGTTGCCGTCTTTGAACGGGAAATCGCCGGGGTTTCCGTAAAACAACATGCCGCCTTTTTTTATGCGGCCACCGATAAAGGCATGATCCAGCCAGTCAACGACCGACTTTCCCATAATACCTACCGGCAGATAATGCTTGGCCTGACTGATGTCATGCCCGACAAATGCACTCTGCAGATCCATGAAAACCTGTCCATCGGCTTTGGGAATGACTATGCGCAATCGATTCTCGCTCTGAAAATCAGCATTATCGAGCCGGATCATTGAACTGGTCATAATCCAGTCGGATTCTGTTTGCCGCCAATTTATAATACCGTTCAGGCTATCGATAGACAGCGCGTTGCGGAACAGCTCCGGTGATGTCAGCAATGCCCGCTCGGTCATCAGGCGCACAATGCCGCCTTGCTCCGTGCCTCTTATTTGGCCGGCCAGATTCTCCAGCCCCGGAATCGATGGCTGCGGGGCCATGCTTATGCCGGTAAAGCGGCCGTTAACGGCAAAATGACCCGCCTGCAGATTGGCAAATGCGGAAAAGTTCTCGAGCAAGCCTCTTAGCCGGGCTTGCGCCAGCGCCTTTGACTGCTGATCCGATAAAGGCGCAAAAAAGCCGATAATGCCGGACGCTTCGTGCAAATCCAGCTGTTCGACAAACACGGCAAGTTTTCGTGATAAGTTGTCCTCAGTAAAATCACCGGATACGCTGAAGTCGGCGGCTGGCCACTTTTTGCTGGCGCCATTAGGGGCATCGGCTGTTTCCAGCCAGAAATCCTTGACATCAAGACGCCACTGATTGTCTTTGGCCTGCCATTGAAACCGGGTCCTCAGCCTATCGACAGGAAAGGCGCCCTTGCCTTTGCGGGCAAGCTTCGCCCGTTGAATATGCGCCTCGCCGATAACCGATACAGGCTGGGAGTTTTGCCATTTCGCCCAGGCCTTAAAATCGGCAATGCCGGAATCGATCTGCATATCCAACGGCAGGCCGAATTTATCCCATTCGGCCAGTTTTATCCGGCTGCCTTCAATAAAAGCCGTGCCGTGAAGATTGGTAGATTCAAAAACGTTACTTTCCAAATCCATCGACACTTTCAACGCATCGCCATACTGCGGCGGCAGCTTCATAAGCATATTAATGCGGTGATGTTTAGCATCGGCAGCATTGATGATTACCAGATCCACGTCATTAAATATCAGAGGCTGGCTGTGATTTCTTTCATCCTGCCAGCTGATTTCACTGCGTAAAACCTCGTATTTGCCGCCCTCCATCAGCCATAACGGCTGCCCGTCGCTGGCTTTCAGGCCGACAATGGCAAAACTCCCGTCAGGTTTACGTATAACGGTCAGCTTGGCGCCGACCAGCGTGACCCATGAAGAGGACAGCAATTGCCTGTTGATCAGCATATCGAGCAAATTGATGCCCAGGCGTATTTCTTTAAACTGGATGGGCGGTTTCTTATGCGTGCCCGGCGACAGAATAGTGATATCTTCGAGCAGCAATTCAGGGCTGAATCCGCGCATCTTTGCACCTAATCGGCCTATTTCGACCGGCGCACCGACGAGCTCTTCGATATTGCTTGCCAGATTGGATTTATAACTTTCGATCCCGGACAATAATAAGCGCACGCCGCTCAAACTCACGGCTATAGCGATCAAGGACCAGAAAATAAGATGCCGCGTTGCCCGCGTAAGATGGTAAATTACAAAAACAGGCACAATATTGAAAGTTCTGCTATTGATATGCTGCGCTTTATAAAAGCGCGGTTAGTCTTTTTAAGTGAGTGAAGCCGATCTAAGTTCTATCTTAGAGCAACACCACATCATATTGCTCCTGATTGTATTCCGCCTCCGCCCTGAATTTGATCTGCACGCCCAGGAACGCCTCCAGTTCGGCCAGCATATCGGCTTCTTCATCGAGCAGCATTTCAACGACTTCATTGGAAGCCAGCACCAGCAACTGCTGGACTTTATATTGCCTGACCTCGCGGATGATTTCCCGGAATATTTCCAGGCACATGGATTCGGCCGTTTTCAGAACGCCGCGCCCGCCGCAGGCCTTGCAGGGTTCGCAGAGCACATGCTCGAGGCTTTCGCGGGTTCTTTTACGCGTCATTTCCACAAGCCCCAGCACTGACACTTCAGTGATTTTGGTCTTGGCGTGGTCTTTCTCCAGATGGCGCTCCAGTGCCTGCAAAACCTGCTTCTTATGGTCTTCGCTTTGCATATCGATAAAGTCGATAATGATGATGCCCCCCAGATTCCTCAGTCTGAGCTGGCGCGAAATCGTCTGAGCCGCTTCCAGATTAGTCTTGAAAATGGTCTCTTCCAGATTGCGGCCGCCGACATAACCCCCGGTATTGACATCGACCGTCGTCATGGCTTCAGTCTGGTCGAATACCAGATGTCCGCCCGATTTCAATTTGACTTTGCGCTCCAGCGCCTTTTGAATTTCGTCCTCGACACTGTAAATATCGAAAACCGGGCATTCGCCGGTGTAATGCTCGATGACCGGCACCATTTCCGGCACGAACACTTCAGCGAATTCGAGCAAGCGATGGTAGGTTTCTTTGGAATCCACGCGGACCCGCTCAATGCCTTCTTTGTATAAATCCCTTAAAGTCCTGACGCTGAGAGGCAAATCCTTGTGAATGAACTGTTTGGGCTTGGCCGTGGCGATTTTGGCCAAAATCGATTCCCATAATTTCAGCAAAAACGTCATGTCGGAAAACAATATCGCTTCTTCCACGCACTCCGCCGCTGTTCTGGCGATAAAACCGCCGCAGTCGTGCTCCCGCCGAAAGGAATCAATGCACGCGCGCAGCCGAGCCCGTTCGGCTTCGCACTCAATGCGCTGAGATACGCCGGAATTGTTGGCATAAGGCATGTATACCTGATAGCGCGAAGGAATTGATATCTCCGTCGTCAAGCGCGCGCCTTTGGTGCCGATGGGATCTTTGACGACCTGTACGACGATGTGCTGACCTTCGTGCAGATAATGCTCGATATTTTCCGAACGTTTTTTTTCCAGTTCCCTGCTGCACAAATCGGAGATATGCAGAAATGCGGCCCGAGGCAGGCCGATATCGACAAACGCCGCCTGCATGCCGGGCAGCACCCGGCACACTTCGCCTTTATAAATATTGCCGACCAGTCCTATCTGTCGGCTTCTTTCAATGATCAGTTCCTGCAAAACGCCATTTTCGATGACGGCAACGCGTGTCTCGGGAGGTGTAACATTGATTAAAATTTCTTCACTCATTTAAATAGCTCTATTCCTTGTTTAGCTAATAATTCGGCAGTTTCAAACAAAGGCAAGCCGACCACACCGGAAAAGCTTCCTTTTATAGATGCCACAAATATTCCTCCCATCCCTTGAATGGCATAACTTCCGGCTTTATCGGCCGGCTCGCCGCTATGCCAATAGGCCAGCATTTCCTGCTCCGTTAGCGTTCTGAAAGTGACGTCAGTAATGCTGACAGCCTGCCAGTGTTCGCGCCCTCTGAGCGAAATTGCGCTATAGACTTGATGGGTTCTGCCCGACAACTGCGTCAACATGGCGATCGCATCCTGCTGATTTTTAGGTTTTCCCATAATCAAGTTATCCAATACCACAGCCGTATCGGCCGCCAGAACCGGTATGCTGGTTCCCACTTGCGCGGCACAGGCAGCCGACTTTTCCGCCGCCACGCGCTTTACATAATCCAGCGGCGATTCATTGATGCATGGCGTCTCGTCAAGGTCGATCGGATTAACCGCATAAGTGACCTTGATTTGATCCAGCAGTTCCTTTCGGCGGGGCGAAGCGGAAGCAAGAATAAGCTGTACAGTCATTATCGATGATAGGGGTGATTGTGAAGAATGCTCCAGGCGCGATAAATCTGCTCAGCCACGATAATCCGCACCAGTGGATGAGGAAATGTCAGCTTTGAAAGACTCCAGGATTCCCTGGCCATTTGCTTGGCCGCATCGGCCAGACCTTCCGGCCCGCCGACCAACAAGGCGATGTTCTGCCCGCCTTCCAGCCAGCGCTTCATGGCCTGCGCCAGTTCGGGAGTCGTCCAGGGCTTGCCGGGAATATCCAGGGTCACGACATGCGCCCCTTGAGGGATGGCCGCCAGCATGCGCTCACCTTCTTCCTTAACGATTCTGGCCACATCGCTGTTCTTTCCCCGTTTGCCCGGCGCTATTTCTTTAAGCACAAGCTCGCATTCACGCGGCAGGCGCTTGGCATACTCATCATATCCCTGCTGCACCCAGCCGGGCATACGGTTTCCTACTGAAATCAGATTTATTTGCATGCTGTGCAGAATATAGAGATCACGGTTTTGATGCAATGCAGCCTGATAGACAAAATCAGCCATTCAATAACAATGCTGGTCGATCATCAGGCGCATACTGGCGAAAAATGATACGGCCTGAAGCTTAACCACTCAGTCGTATCAACTGTTAGCGCAAATGCTATAGTGTAGCCTTTATGGCTTCGTTTTTGCTTAATTTTTTTAACTGATGATGCACAGTTGCAGGGGCGATTTTAATCGCCTTGGGCGAATGAATTCGCCCCTACAGGGCATTCTACAAGTCGGGAAGTATTTCCAACCGGATCCTTAGCAAGTCCTCTTCCGGTGTTTTCTTACGGCATAAGAACGGATGTCGACAGTTTTATTCACGGTATCAAAAAACTGGCGACCACGACTAAAAACAGCGGAATAGCTGCATTGCCAATAGTGGGACACCGAAACAATTTCGGCCAGTTGATTTAAAGAATGTAACCTACTCTCCATTGACGACAGGCAGGCTTCAGATGAAAAAGCGCTCAGATTCTGAGCCGAATAAGAATAAAGAAATCTGGCTAATTTGCTATATGGTGCAAAATCAAGCAGCCTGGACGGGAATGGCATGAGAGGAACGCAGAACTTCGTTCTTTTCATTGAAATAGACCAGCGTAGGTTTGTAATTTGCCAGCTCTTTTTGATCCAAAATAGCATACGCGCAAACAATAATCAGATCGCCAGGGCAGGCCATTCGAGCCGCCGCCCCATTAACGGAAAACAACCCCGAACCTTCTTCCGCACGAATAGCATAGGTAGTAAAGCGGGCACCGTTATTAACATTGTAAATCTGTATCTGCTCGTATTCCCGAATGCCTGCGAGATCAAGAATATTGCCATCGATTGCACAGGAACCTTCATAACCCAATTCCGAGTGGGTTACCGTCGCTCTGTGTAATTTCGCTTTAAGCATTGTAAGTTGCATATTAAAAACAATGTAAATATTTTTAAGAACTACCCATTATGCATTAATTGCATAATCGCTTCAACTTTTTAGATATTAAAAATCTAATGATGTCCAGTATTTTCCATCATTGCATAAAGCATGTCGAGTTGCGCCAAAAATAAAGAATTCGATCAAATACGCAGCAATTCAAAAAAATAATCGCCCTTAATTTTATTTGGAAAAATAGATATTATCAATCAACCGGGTTCTGCCCAGCTTTGCCGCTGCCAGTATAACCAAGTCCTTATCCTCTGCTTCCGCTTTTTTTAGATCATTGCTGCGGCATATGGAAAAATAATCCGGTTGGAAGCCGGCTTCGCGCAAAGACAGCATCGCCTGAATCTCTATATCCGCATAAGCTTGCTTGCCGGATAAAACGGCATCACGCGCCATGCATAAGGATTCATAGAGTTTAGGCGCCGCCTTTATTTCTTCCGTGGATAAGTAACCGTTTCTGGAACTCATAGCCAAACCGCTGGGCTCCCGCACCGTATCTACGCCGATAATTTCCACCGGAAAATTCAGATCCCTGACCATGGTCCGTATCACGGCCAACTGCTGAAAATCCTTTAACCCGAATAAGGCAATATCCGGCTGCACCAAATTAAATAACTTGCAGACGACTGTCGCCACGCCGTTAAAATGCCCAGGCCTGGACGCTCCGCAATGCCGTTCGGAAAGCCCCGCTACCGATACGACCGTTTTGACATCAGGCCTATACATTTCCGAAACAGGAGGCAGAAACAGCAGATCTGCGCCGACAGTCTCGAGTTTTTCCTGATCTTCCCGTTCAGTGCGCGGATACGTTTCAAAATCCTCACCCGCGCCGAATTGAGTGGGATTGACGAAAATGCTGACCACTACGCGACCGGCTTTTTGCCGGGCCTCGCTGACCAATTTCAAGTGACCTGCATGCAGGTTGCCCATGGTCGGCACAAAGGCGATGCGCTCACCGGCCGAGCGCCAGCCAGCGATGGCTTTGCGCAGTTCAGATGCTAAAGTAACTTTCTGCATGATTTAAAAACTGTGTTCGGATGCTGGAAACTGCGACTGTTTGACGGCTGAATGATAAGCGGCGATAGCCTGCCCGATATCAGCGGCATCCTGCATGAAATTCTTCGAAAATCGCGGCCGCTTGCTGACGCCGATATTGAGCATGTCATAAAGCACCAGCACCTGCCCGTCGCAGTCGATACCGGCTCCGATGCCTATGACGGGGATAGTCAGCTGAGTGCTGACGTCTCTAGCCAACTCGGCAGGTACGCATTCCAGAACCAGCAATCCCGCCCCCGCTTGTTCCAGCTGATGCGCATCGGCAATTATTTTTTCGGCCTCGAGGCGCTCTTTGCCCTGCACTTTATAATCGCCTAATTGATTGATGGATTGCGGCAATAAACCTAAATGTCCACAGACCGGAATACCCTGATCGACCAGAAAACGGACACAGTCAATGCGCGCCCCTTCGAGCTTGACCATTTGCGCGCCGCCGGCCTGCATCAGACGAGCAGCGTTTTCGGCCGCCATAAGCGGCGTGGCATAACTCATAAAAGGCAGATCGGCGATAACGAACGCCCGTCGCCTGACATGACTGACGCAACGGGTATGGTAAACCATGTCATCCATAGTGACCGGCAAAGTGGTGGTACGCCCCTGGATAACCATGCCCAAGGAATCCCCCACCAGCATCACATCGATACCAATACTGTCGATCAGCGTGCTAAAACTGGCATCGTAGGCAGTCAGGCAACTAATTTTTTCACCACATCGCTTCATCGCAACCAGATCATTGATTGATAATGGCTTTACCGTGGATAACGAGGAATATTGAGTCATCTCAAGCCAACCGTTTAAGGCCATTTAAAGGACAGTTTTTAACCAGCTCCGCGATATGGCCTTTGCCCGGCACCAATAGTTCCTGCGCAATTTCATACAAGGGATATAGCACAAAGGCTCGCTCGGCGATGCCTACATGCGGAACGGTCAACTCAGGCAGATCAATTTGCTGCTGGCCATAAACCAGCAAGTCCAGATCCAGCGTCCTGGCGCCCCAGCGCTCGCCTTTGCGCACTCGGCCGTGCTCATGCTCAATACGCTGCAGGTTTCTCAGCAAATCCATGGCCGGCAAGACCGTAGTGACGGCCATAACAGCATTGACATAATCAGGCTGATCCTGCGGCCCCATCGGCGAACTATGGTACAGGCTCGAAAAAGCAAGCTCTTCAACACCCGCCAAGCCGGCAATTGCTGCGTGCGCCGATTGAATTTGCCCTGCCGGGTTTTCAAGGTTGCTGCCCAAGCCTATGTAAGCGATAACCTGGTCCTTGCCTGAGTTTTTCATAGCTGAACTCATTTCAAACCAAACACTTTAAACACTTTTATCCTGAGCGGCAGGTTTTTTACGGTAAGTTCTTTTCCGCTTTGCCTTGCCGGTTTTAACGCCGCGCGGAGGCCGGGTCATCTTCCTTTGCTCGGTTTCGTCGGCCTCCTGATACCGGGCCCACCATGCCGGCAGCTCAGGATCGGCACCGCCGGTCTCTGCACGCAGCATCAGAAAATCATAGGCAGCCCTAAAGCGTGGGTGTGTCAGCAAGCGGCTGGGCTTGGAGCCGATGCGCATATTGAATTTGGGCTGCAGCGTCCAGACTTCGCGCATTGACATGGTGATATGGCGAGGCAGGGACGTACTGCTATTCTGCCTGGAGACCACTTCATTGGCGGCTTCCTGATAGGCCATGGATTCCGCCATGCCTCTCGCTATTTTTTCCTTGGCCCGTATCGCTACCGGCTCCCATAAAAAAGCAGCCCATAGGAAATAAGCCGTAACGGTTTTGCCTTCGGCAATCCTGTTATCGGAATTTTCCAGCGCCTTGACCAGGAACAATTTGGGGAAACCTTCCTCCTCGAGCGCCAGACTGCTCTCGGTATCGGGAAACAATATCTGGAACAGCCCATAATGCCTGAGCATTTCAAAAGTCTGCAATGCATAGCCCGACAAAAACAGCTTCAAGGCTTCATCGTAAAGCCGGGCAGCCGGTATGCCGTACAGCAACTCGGCAAGCTCATGAATGGGCTTCTCGCAAGCAGGGTCCAGATTAAAACCGAGCTTCACGGCAAAACGCACCGCCCTCAGCATGCGCACAGGGTCTTCACGAAAGCGCGTTTCAGGATCGCCAATCAGCCTGAGCGTTCCGGTTTTATGGTCGTCCATGCCGCCAGTGTAATCGACTACCGAGAAATCCTTGATATTGTAATAGAGCGCATTGACCGTAAAATCGCGCCGCCAGACATCTTCCTCAATCGTGCCGTAGACATTGTCCCGCAGCAGGCGTCCTTCCTTGCTAAGCACCTGCTTATCATCCTGGGCATCTCCTGCGCCGCGGAAAGTAGCCACTTCAATAATTTCGCGACCGAAATGCACATGCGCAAGGCGAAATCTGCGACCGATTATGCGGCAATTGCGAAAAATCTTTCTGATCTGCTCGGGATCCGCATCCGTTACGACATCGAAATCCTTAGGCTCCCGCCCCAGCAATAAATCCCGCACACAGCCGCCGACAAGATAGGCCTGGAATCCTGACTTTTGCAACCGATACAAAACCTTCAATGCATTTTCGCTGATCTGGGACCGCGAAATATTATGTTCGGCGCGCGCATATATTCTCACTGCTGGCGCATTTGCTGCTGGTACAGCATCCGGTTCAGCTTCATTTCTGGCTGGATTAATAATTTTTTTAAAGAAGTTTAAAATAGTCTTTATACCCTGTCTGTTTTCTAAAATTTAGTAATCATATCATTTCATATGATTCTAGCCCAATTGACAACTTTCTTTTCTTTTACATTCCCCTTTTTATTATAGTAAAATCGCAATCCTGATTTTTAATAGCAGTCTCAATCGGCTCGACATTTTGTTTTTAGCGGTTTATAAAGATCAGGCAACCCTTTTTTTAACTACCTGCACAAATCATTAACGTGCTTGATGGAATTGTTATGTTCAAAAAGATTATAAATGGCTTCATTGACCAACCTTTGCTAACCAGCCTTTTTGTAACAGATTTCTTAATTCTTCTGTTCCATAAACCGCCTTTCCTGTTCTCATTGGCGATGCTGGGAGCACTAGTTACCATGTGCATGTATTTCGGCCAAAAACTGGCCTTATTTAAAGACTAGTTGTCTCGTTCGATCCGGAAAAAGCAGCTAAAACCAGATAATGGCTCATCGCCAGTACCTGGTTTTTTGCGCCGTCTGGCGGCCATTATTTATGATCTTTTTCTGCTGCTCGCCCTTTTGTTTTTCGCGACAGCACTGCTACTGCCGTTGAATGCCGGGGAGGCCTTCACTTCCCAACAATTTTTTTATCCCGTTTATCTGCTCGTTATCAGCTTCTTTTTTTATGCTTGGTTCTGGACTCATGGAGGCCAAACCTTGGGGTTGCGAACATGGAAACTGAAAGTACTGACCCTCAACGGCGAACCCATCACCTGGAAACAAGCCTTTTTGCGCTTTTTAGGCGCTATAATCTCCTGGGCTTTTTTGGGACTGGGCTTTTTATGGATTCTTATCGATAAAAACCGTCGCGGCTGGCATGATTATTTATCGAAAACCGCCTTGTTTTTTGACTCTCAAGATATGCGGCGCTAACTAAGGCCAATCAGATCAGGAATTGACGTGATGGCATTATATTGGTTTATCCGACATTTTTCTCACGACCCTGAAAACCTGTATCCAATAGATAAATCGGGCGATAATCCGTCACCAGCGCAGATAAATTACCCGCATCCTGGAAACTTGATCGCACTGAAGACCGAAACCAACCTTTGCTACTATGGGCAGGCCTCATCAGCAGTCTTGATTCAGAGAGCAAGAAAGCCATGCTCGCATATGCCGTATTGAGATGTAACGAATTAGCCCTGACTTTTCTCTGCACGAACCGCATAAAACGCATCAATGCAACCGCGAACCTACTTTGCTTAAAACTATGAACAATCCATTACTGCAAAACTCAGTATTACCGCTATTTTCACAAATCAAACCCGAACATGTTGAGCCTGCCATCGACCAACTGTTGGCCGAAGCCCGAGCCGTTGTCGAACAGCATCTTCAGGCCACTGCCGAATATACTTGGGAAAATTTGGTTGAACCGATTGAAGATGCGGAAGACCGCCTGGGCAAGGCCTGGTCTCCGGTCAGCCATATGAACTCGGTCGTCAACAGCGACGCCCTGCGCGAGGCATATAACGCCTGCCTGCCCAAGCTCAGCGAATATTCGACCGAAATGGGTCAGAATGAAAGATTGTTTAATGCCTATCAGTTTATTGCCGCCAGCGATGCATATACCGCTTTGGATACGGCGCAGCAAAAAATCATCCAGAATGCGTTAAGAGACTTCAGGTTGTCCGGTATCGATCTCGATGCCGAAAAAAAGCAGCGTTATAAGGAAATCAGTCAGGAATTATCGCAGCTTGCCAGCAAATACGAAGAAAACCTGATGGACGCGACCAATGCCTGGACCAAGCTGATCAGAGATGCAGATGATCTGGCCGGACTGCCGGAATCCGCACTGGCGGTGGCCCGGCAGTCCGCTGAAAGCCATAATGAAGAAGGCTGGATGATCACGCTGCAGTTTCCTTCCTACAGCGCGGTCATGACTTATGCCGACAACCGGGAATTGCGCCGTGAACACTATGAAGCCTTTGCTACGCGCGCCTCGGACCAGGGACCGCATGCCGGCCTTTACGACAACGGCGAAATCATGAAAAAAACCTTGGCTTTGCGTCATGAGAAAGCGCTATTGCTGGGTTTTAACAATTATGCCGAATTGTCGCTGGCCAGGAAAATGGCCGAAAAGCCCGACGACGTGATCGGCTTCCTGGAAGATCTGGCCGACCGGTCCTGGCGCCAGGCGCGCAAGGATTTGGTGGAATTGCGCCAGTTCGCCAAGCAGCACTACGGCATCGGTGACCTGCAGCCTTGGGATATCGGCTATTACTCGGAAAAAATGCGCCAGCACTATTACCAGCTGTCCCAGGAAGAAGTCAAAGCCTACTTCCCCATCACACGCGTATTGCCGGGCCTGTTTGCCGTCGTTGAAAAACTGTTCGGCCTGAATATCAGCGAAATTACCGGCTTCGACAGCTGGCATCCTGATGTGCGCTTCTTCGAGATCCACGACCAGCACGGCCAACTGCGCGGCCAGTTTTATACCGATCTGTATGCGCGTCCGAAAAAACGCGGCGGGGCCTGGATGGATGATTGCGTAAGCCGCAAGAAATTCGGCGATCGCATTCAAACACCGGTCGCGTATTTAACCTGCAACTTTACGCCGCCTGCCGGCAATGATCCGGCGTTATTGACCCATGACGAGGTCACGACGCTGTTCCATGAATTCGGCCATGGCCTGCACCACATGCTCACGCAGGTCGATCATTTGGGCGTATCGGGCATTAACGGCGTCGAGTGGGATGCTGTCGAACTGCCCAGCCAGTTCATGGAAAACTGGTGCTGGGAAAAAGAAGCGTTGGCGCTGATCTCCGGTCATTATCAAACCGGCGAACCGCTGCCCGAAGAACTGTTCAACAAAATGCTGGCCGCCAGAAACTTCCAGTCCGGCATGATGATGGTCAGACAGCTCGAATTCAGCCTGTTCGATTTCAGAATCCACCGGGATTACGATCCTAAAAAGGGCGACCGCATTTACCAGACGCTGGAACAGGTCAGAGATATGGTCGCCGTCATCAAGCCGCCCAAATTCAACCGGTTTGCGCACAGCTTCTCGCATATTTTCGCAGGCGGTTATGCCGCCGGCTATTACAGCTATAAATGGGCCGAGGTGCTGTCCAGCGACGCCTTCTCTCTGTTTGAAGAAAAAGGCATTTTTGACCAGGAAACCGGTCGCTCATTCCTGACCCACATTCTTGAAAAAGGCGGCAGTGAAAATGCCATGGACTTGTTCGTCCGCTTCCGCGGCCGCAAACCGACCATCGATGCGTTACTGCGGCACAACGGCATAGCGGCATGAAATACAGGGACCTGCGCGACTTTATCAAGCAACTGGAAAAACAGGGCGAGCTGAAGCGGATCACGATTCCTGTCGATCCCTATCTGGAAATGACCGAAATCTGCGACCGCACCTTGAAGCAAGGCGGTCCGGCGCTGCTGTTCGAATATCCGGCAGGCTCCAACATTCCGGTCCTGGCCAACCTGTTCGGCACGCCGCGCCGGGTTGCCATGGGCATGGGGGCCGAATCGGTCACAGAACTGCGGGGCATCGGCGAGTTGCTGGCCTATCTGAAAGAACCGGAACCGCCCAAAGGCATGAAAGACGCCATGGAAAAAATTCCGGTTTTCAAGCAGGTGCTGAATATGGCGCCCAAGCTGGTCAAGGAGCCGCCCTGCCAGGAACTGGTGCGCGAAGGCGACGAAATCGATCTGAGCGATTATCCGATTCAAACCTGCTGGCCCGACGATGCGGGGCCTTTGATCACCTGGCCTTTGGTCATCACCAAAGGCCCGAATAAAGAACGGCAGAACCTGGGCATTTACCGACAGCAGGTCATCGGCAAAAACAAGGTCATCATGCGCTGGCTGGCGCATCGCGGCGGCGCCCTGGATTTCAGGGAATGGCAGCAGGCCCATCCCGGCAAGCCTTTCCCCGTTGCCGTAGCCTTGGGCGCAGACCCGGCTACGATACTGGCCGCCGTCACGCCGATTCCCGATACATTATCCGAATATGCTTTTGCAGGCCTGCTGCGAGGCAGCAAAACAGAAGTGGCGAAATGCCTGAGCAACGACCTGCAGGTTCCGGCCAGCGCCGAAATCGTCCTGGAAGGCTTTATCTATCCGGGAGAGACGGCGCCCGAAGGCCCGTTTGGCGATCATACCGGTTATTACAATGAGGTCGATGAATTTCCTGTATTCACAATAGAACGCATCACCCAGCGCCAGGCGCCTATCTATCACAGCACCTATACGGGCCGCCCGCCTGATGAGCCCGCCATCCTGGGCGTGGCCCTGAATGAAGTCTTCGTGCCGATCCTGCAAAAGCAGTTTCCAGAGATTGTTGACTTTTACCTGCCGCCGGAAGGTTGCTCCTACCGCATGGCCGTGATCAGCATGAAAAAACAATATGCCGGCCATGCCAAACGCGTCATGCTCGGCACCTGGTCGTTTCTGCGCCAGTTCATGTACACGAAGTTCGTCATCGTCGTCGATGACGATGTGGACGTGCGCAACTGGCAGGATGTGATCTGGGCCATAACCACGCGCATGGACCCGGCCCGAGACTTGACGATACTGGAAAATACGCCTATCGATTATCTTGACTTCGCCTCGCCGGTTTCAGGACTAGGCTCCAAGGTCGGATTTGATGCGACCAACAAGTGGCCTGGGGAAACCAACAGGGAATGGGGCCGGCCTATCGCTATGTCCGAGGAAATCATTAAAAAAGTGGATAAGATCTGGGACTCTCTGTTTTAAAGCCCTAGCCATTGGCTCAATGGGTAAAGAGCGTGGGAATAGGTAAAAATGCACCCGCAATTAGTGGTGAAGAATTCCTTTTCCCGAGAAAGAATTGGCAATCCGGCACTCCTGAATTATGGACGCCCGGATTGCCATGTTTTTATTAGAATATGGTATCGATCCGGCTGACGATTTCGCTGGAAGCCAGCTCCAGGCCGGATTTATAGCACTCGCTGGCTTTATCCTTATCGCCGCGGGCAGACAGCAAATCGCCCAGCAACTGATAAGCCAGCACCGTCGGTTCAACGGTAATGCTGTGATTGAAATATCTTTCGGCTTTTCCGGCATCGCCGCATTTCAGGCTTAATTTACCTATGATTGACAGCAGCACTGCATCGCCGGCATGCGAAGTGAGCCACTGTTCAGCCGTTTCAAGCTGCCTGGCAGGATCGGCCGACTGTATACTGCCAAACAGGACCAAAAGAGTCTGATCCCAGTTTGCCGATAAAGTCTTGGCCAGTTCAACTTCAACCTTGGCGCCAACGCCGGCCCCGATCATCGCGGCAAAATAAATGGCCGAGACGCCATGCACGCTTTTTATATAACCCGGAATTTCCGACCAAAGCGATTCAATTTCATTGATATTGCCATTTTCGGCCGCCTGCTTTAACAGTTTGCTGAAGGCTTCTGTTTCCAGCAATTTTATCTCGGCTTCCATCAGAACTTTATTATTGTGCAATGACGGAATCAGCTTTCGTATCCCTTCCCAGTCGCCGATATGCTGATAAGTCTGGTGCAGCAATTTCAGCACAGTGGCATGAGTCGGATCTATGGAGTGCAATCGAGCCAGCGTTTCCAGAGCTTGGTCAAACTGGTTCCCTGACAGGTTCAGCTCAGCTTGAGTCAAGCCGATTGCGATATCGGAACCGGGCGCCTGATCCGCAGCTTTTCTAAGGTATTCGTCTCTTTTATCAATCGCGCCGCGCGATTGAGCGGCCTTCGCAGCTGTCAAGTAGTGCAACAGTGGCGCGCCGCTATGCGATGCGTGTTTAATCAGCACTTTTTCGGCTCTTTCCCAATTGCCTTCGGCTGAATCCACCAATCCTGCAATCAAAGCTTCCTGAGAACGGTTGAATTTAACGCTTTTTCCGCGCGCTTTGATTTGCTCGGGCAATCTGAGCAGCCATCCCAGGAATCTGAAAAACAGATAGAAGATAAAAAATCCCATGATCAGGCTGACTGCAAAAACAACCAATGAAGTCTCAACGGACCACTGGCCAATGCCAATCAGTACATAACCGGGACTTTCAAAGCTGCTCAGCCATTGATTGACTAAAAAAGCGGCCGCAATCGCAAGTAAAAAAGCCCCTAAAAAGAAAAATATGGTTTTCTTCATCGCAGACTCTCTTGTTATTGCGCAGCAGGTGCAGATTCAGGTGTCGTCGGAGCCGGTGCCACTGCCGGTTCCGGCTCTTGCTTGGGCTGAGGCTCTTGCTTGGATTCGGGCTCCGCTGCAGGCTCTGGCGAAGGCATGGCTTTATCTGTTTCCAGCCTGAGTTTGACAATGTCCCTGAGCATTTTCAAAGACAGACTGATGTCTGGATACTGGCTATGGATCTGGATACCCTTCATTCTATCCAGCTCGGCAATAAAGCTTTTCGTCTGTGCATCCTGCATGAAATGTTGTTCGGCCCATTTTTTTGCATCCGCCAAGCCTGCCTGATAAAGCGTTTCATTACGCTGAACCAGTGCAACTTTGGCCGATTCCAGTTTTAGTCTCAACTGCTCTTTAATAAATTGAGCTTCCTCCTGGGTCAATGTCGCCTTGATCGGCTGCTCGGTATGCCGGATCGTGACATATTCTTCCAATCCGCTCAGCGCTGAATCAATCAGATCCTGTCCTTCCTGGGATTCACCCGCCGGCTTTTCAGGGGCTTTTGGCGGTGTCGGCGTCTTTCCGGCATACGGCAGAAATAAAGTCAGATTGTCAATCTGGCTCGCCTGCGTCTGAATTGAGGAATACATACCGACAATATCAGGCTCCTCGACTCTGTTGAGAGCAGCGATATCCTTGACGATCTGTTCACGCACTTTAAATACTGCCGCATCACCGCTCTCCCGTAAGCGCTGGTCAGCCGCCTCCAATGCCTGGCGCGCTGTGTTTACATCGCCTATCAGATGCAAACGTTCGTTGGCTGTACTGAGCAGATATTCGGCATCGGCAATCAGCCAGTCGCCGCGCGTCTTGCTGAGCTGCCGCTGCACCTGCTGTATGGCTGTGTTTAACTCTTTGCGGGTACTGTCGAGTTTTTCATTATGTAGACGGGAAAAGTCCTCGAGCGTTTTGGTAAAATGCGTGTCTTTGCCGGCAATGCTGGCTTCCAGAGTGGCCAATTGCGACTGCACAGAGGCCAGTTGCGACTGATAACCGCTGATCTGCTTCGATAATTCGAGCAACTGCATGTCACCCTTGTTGACCTCACTGTCTAAGCTGGCCTGTTCTTCGCGCAATTGGGTAAAAAGGAAGAATCCAGCGCCTGCCAATGCGATAATAATGAGCAAAGTAATGATGCCAAACCAGAACCCGCTACGAGACCGGTGAACTTTATTACTCTCGCCCACATTCTGTTCCTGTTTTTCACTCAATTCGGCCACACTATTCCCCATTACATACTATTGTTACTGTCTCAAGAATTGCTGTATCAGCAGGACTTTCCGTCACGGCAATTCGCTTAAAACCCATCCCGGCAGCTAATTGCCCGATCCTATCGCTCACCACCACCAAGGGTATAGGCAATAACAGCCGATGATTTTTTTCGCCCAGCATGATCAATAAATTTTGTAGCGCTTCACCGCTGGTTACAGTAATAACATCCAACCGGTGCTGGGTAAGTAATTGGACTACTTGCGAGTTATCAATGCTGGGAATTGTCCTTTTGTACACTTCCAGATACTGAACATCCGCCCCCCGACTGCGCAGCGTATTGGCCAGTTCCTCTCGTCCGCCTTCCCCTCGCACGATCAAGCAGGACTGCCCTTTTATCTGTTGTATTTGCGGCATGACCAACAATGCTTCACTGGTATAACCCTGTTCAGGCACTGCATCGACAGTCAGCCCGGCGGCTTCCAATGCCTGAGCGGTTGCTCGCCCCACTGCGGCAAATCGCACAGCCTTTAATCGATCTATTTTGCCATTATTCGCTTTCAGTGCAAAATTTACTGCATTTGGACTAATAAAAACAACCCATTGGAATTTACCGAGGTTTTTTAGCGCATCCTGAATCTCGTCAATATTGTCACGCGCAACAATATCGAGCACGGGAAACCGAACGGCCTCGCCGCCGCGCGCCTGAATCAAGCGGCTTAGATTTTCTGCCTGATGCGCCGGCCGCGTGACTAGAACCCGCGCACCGTTCAAACCTCTGCTCAATGAAACAACGCTTGCAGAATTTTATCTGCGCCACAGGCCAATAAATCTTCCGCGATCGAGCGTCCAATTGCCTCGGCCTGGTCAGGAGTACCTGACTGCGCGGTGCGGAAAATCACCGTGCCGTCAGGGCTGCCGACCAATCCGCGCATGACCAGCTGATTGCCCTGCAATTGCGCGAAGCCGGCAATCGGTACCTGGCAGCCGCCGTTCAGGCGCGCGTTCATCGCTCTTTCGGCGCTGACGCAAATACTGGTGTCCTGATCATGCAAGGCGCTCAGCATCGCATTGACTTCAACATCATCTACCCGACATTCTATGCCGATAGCGCCTTGACCTATGGCCGGCAGGCTGATGCCGGGATCGAGGCTTTCTGTAATACGTCCGGCCATGCCCAATCTTTTCAATCCGGCCGAAGCCAAAATAATGGCGTCAAATTCATCGGCATCAAGCCTGGCCAATCGCGTATTGACGTTGCCTCTCAGCGACAGGATTTCCGCCTCGGGAAATCGCTCTTTTATCTGGCATTGCCGGCGCAAGCTGGACGTGCCGATCCGGGCATCAGGCGGCAACGCTTCCAGTGATGCGTAGCGGTTCGATACGAAGGCATCGGTTGGATCTTCGCGCGTTAAAATGGCGGCCAGATGCAGCCCTTCCGGAAACTCCACAGGCACATCTTTCATCGAATGCACGGCTATATCGGCCGTTCCTTCCAGCATGCCCTGTTCCAGTTCCTTAACGAACAAGCCTTTGCCGCCCACCTTGGCCAAAGGCGCATCCAGGATTTTATCGCCGCGCGTAGTCATTTTAACCAGCTCGGTTTTCAGGCCCGGAAAAGCCTGTTCCAAGCGTTCGGCGACATGTTCTGCCTGCCACAGCGCCAAAGGACTTCTGCGCGTGGCTATACGAATAATTTTTTCAGCCAAAATAAACCCTTCTATTTTGAATATAAAAAACGCATTGTAACTCCATTTAACGCAATGGCGCCTTATTGCGCTTAAATTCTTTAAAACAAGTGCGCACTTTCGCAGCCAGCCTGCGGCTGACTACTAAACTCTCGTCAGTGCCCTGGCATTTGACCAACAATTGCCCGTCCGGTTTTTTCTCCAGCTCTTCAATATGCAGCAAGGAAACCAGCGCATTACGGTGTATGCGGATAAACAATCCGCTGAACTCGTCTTCCAGCGCTTTCAACGACTCGTCGAGCAAATAAGCTTTCTGTAGCGTTTTAATGATGACGTATTTTTGATCGGCCTGAAAAAACACAATGTCCTTAACTGGAATCAAGTGCAAATCTGCCTGCACCTGCACGCAGAGATGGGATCGTACCGGCCGCTCGGGCAACCATTGCATCAAACGGTCCCATTTTGCACGATTGAACACCTGCGCTTTTTGGAGCGCATTCAGCAAGCGATCCTTGCGTATCGGCTTCAACAAATAATCGACCGCATTCGCGTCAAAAGCCTGCAAGGCATGCTCATCATAAGCGGTCGTGAAAATAATGGCCGGCGGCGATTGCGTCCTTGCCAGCTCCCGCGCCACGTCCAGCCCGTCCATGTCCGGCATTCTGATATCCAGCAGCAAAATATCCGCCCCTGTCTGCTGCCATTTTTGCAACGCTACACGGCCGTTTTCGGCCTCCGCAACGATCTGAATATCCTCATTCAGTTCATTGAGCAGACTTTTCAAGCGCAACCTGGCCAGTTTTTCATCATCGGCGATTAAAACTTTCATGGCGCGGCCTGATAAGGGATCATTATATCCACGTGATAATTACCTTCTTTTACATACCGGTCGATGTAGCCGTTGCCTTCGAAACAGCCCGCTATCCTGGCCGCCAGATTAGCCATCGCGACCTGGTTGCCTTTGCGCTGGCGATGGCTTCCCTCAGGCGGCAGCGTGTTGCTCACCGTCAGCACAATTCCACCGATGCTCCTGGCGCCCTTGATGACAATTTCGCCACCGTTCGGATCGGGCTCCACGCCATGATAGATCGCGTTTTCAACCAGCGGCTGCAGGCTCAGCGGCGGCAACAGGGCGTCTTTGGGCAAGTTGTCAATGTCCCAGCTGACTTTCAAACGCTCGTCCAGACGATGAAACTCGATCGCCAGATACAGATTCACCAGCTTGACCTCCTCGTCCAGCCGGACCAAGCGGGCATGATCGACCAGCATGCTGGCGCGGATCAGCTCTGCAAGATCTTCCACCAGTTCCTCGGCCAATCCGGGATCGATTCGGGTCAAACTGGCAATGGTGTTCAAACTATTGAACAGGAAATGCGGCCTCATCCTTGCCTGCAGCGCATCCAGACTGGCGGCGGCCTGTGCTTCGACCTGTTGCCGCCATTGGTGCAGGACAAACAGATAGCGCAGGATCGCCAATGACACCAGACTGCTGATGCCTAGCGTGCGCCAGTAAAATTCGGCCTTTTGCACCGGCTCTACCAAGGGCAATAAAAGGCCCGCATTCGGCAACGCCTCCACGACCAGCCAGCAAACCAGAACGCTGATCAGCTGAATAATGCAGAATGCCGCCAATCCGGCGATAAAATCATTGCCTCGCGCCAGTTTTTTCCTTAGCAGGCACAAGCAGGCCGCGCTCATCAGGGCGATCCACAGCGCGAGCAACGATCGGATGCCGAATTCGGATAAAAATCCCAATGCCGACGTATTGGCTGCCAATGTCAGTAAAAACGCCAGCAACTCAGCCAGAAAAAACACGGCCAGCAGCATCCTGACTGAGCAAAAATCCGGCAAAAAAATCTTCTCTGCTTTTAAATTCATAACCAACAGTTTAGTTGTATAATTCGGGATTTTCCGTTAATGCATTAAAAAAACCGCCATGACCACAGTTAATTCCGACAAACTTTCCAGTGCCCGCTTTGCCGAGGCGACCGATGCCTTTGTTGAGGTATTCACCGCTTCGGTGGATTTTGACAAGCGCATGGCGGAGCAGGATATCCAAGGCTCCATCGCGCATGCGACCATGCTCTGCAAAATCGGCATCCTGACTGAGCAGGAACGCGACGACATCATCGGCGGCCTGACCCAAATCGGGCAGGAAATCAGGGACGGCAAGTTTACCTGGTCGATCAAGCAGGAAGATGTGCACATGAACATCGAAGCGCGGCTGACCGACATGATCGGCATCGCCGGCAAAAAACTGCATACGGGCCGCTCGCGCAACGACCAGGTGGCGACCGATATTCGCCTGTATCTGCGCAGCGAGATCGACAGCATCAGCGGCCAACTCAAACGCCTGCAGACAGCCATCCTCGATCTGGCCGAACAAGAAGCCGACACGATCATGCCCGGCTTCACGCACCTGCAGGTTGCCCAGCCGGTCACGTTCGGCCACCACCTGATGGCCTGGTTTGAAATGCTGAGCCGTGACTACGAAAGGCTGCAGGACTGCAAGAAACGTCTCAACATCATGCCCCTGGGCGCTGCCGCATTGGCCGGCACCAGTTACCCGATCGACCGGCAGATGACGTCCGACCTGCTCGGCTTCAGCCGCCCGTCGGCCAACTCGCTCGATTCGGTCAGCGACCGCGATTTCGCCATCGAATTCACGGCTGCCGGCAGCCTGATCATGATGCATTTGTCGCGTTTTTCCGAAGAAATGATCCTGTGGTCCAGCGCGCAGTTCAACTTCATCGATATTCCCGATGCCTTCTGCACCGGCTCGTCGATCATGCCGCAAAAGAAAAACCCGGATGTGCCCGAACTGGTGCGAGGCAAATCCGGCCGTGTCACCGGCCACCTGATGTCGCTGCTGATGCTGATGAAGAGCCAGCCGCTGGCTTACAACAAGGACAACCAGGAAGACAAGGAACCGCTGTTCGATACGGTCGACACCCTGATCAACTGCCTGCGCGCCTTTGCCGACATGGTGCCGCATATCATTGCCAAACGGCAGAACATGTACGATTCGGCCAAACGCGGCTTTGCCACGGCCACTGACCTGGCTGATTATCTGGTACGCAAAGGCATGGCTTTCCGCGATGCGCATGAAGTAGTGGGACAGGCTGTACGCCTGGGCCTTAACAGCAACCGCGATCTGTCTGAGCTTTCATTGGCGGAACTGCAGCAGTTTTCAACGGCGATTGCAGATGATGTGTTTGAGGTGCTGACGCTGGAAGGCTCGGTCGCGGCCCGCAAGCATATCGGCGGCACAGCGCCTGAAACGGTCAAACAGGCTATTGAGGCCGCGCGGCAAAGCATGCTGGCGGCACAATAACGTCTGTCTCAAGGTGCAAAGTCCTTATACGCTTTGCACCTTAGTATCAGTCTCAATACTGGGCTGATTTAGACCTGTTTCATCTCTCACTAACAGTGAATTTCACTGAATGCTTGCCATCATCGGTATTGATCAGCCAATTTCCGCATTTCATGCTGATAGCCTGGAACAATTTCACCCCATTCATTATCTGAAATTAAAAACAAATCATGGGAGCCAGATTAAGGATGGGGGCGAGAAATAACTTCCCTGAATTTTGACGGGCGACAGATGTGGGGGCGACTTCGCCTACCAACAGTAGGCGCTCTAGGCGAAGTGCCTACTGTTGGAAGTCGCCCAGAGCGAATACCCGCAAGGGGCACAAGTAAATTCGCCCCTACATAAGTGCTGATTTCATCGGCAAATCAGAAAGCTATTTTTTAACCGAATCCTAAATGGCTGATTTTATTGTCATAGTGATCATAAACAAGAATACCAGACATCTTATGCCGCCCCCTAAAACCGGCATCAATGGACTAAGCGCCTAGGCTTTTGGTATAGTCGCTGAAACTACGGGGCTTCGGCATATCCGTTTCAATTAGCTTTTCAAACTATCTATATGGAGAAATTCTATGCCAATTAAAGTCGCAATCAATGGTTATGGTCGTATCGGCCGGAATGTCGTACGCGCCTTATATGAATCAGGCCGTACCAATGAAATTCAGATTGTTGCAATCAATGATCTGGGCGACAGCGAAACCAACGCGCACCTGACTCAATACGACTCGGTGCATGGAAAATTTCCATTTGAAGTCAGCGTCGATGGCGACTATATCGTCATTAACGGCGACAAAATCAGAGTATTCTCGGAACGGGATCCGTCAAAACTGCCGTGGGGCGATCTGGGCATTGACGTCGTACACGAATGCACCGGCTTGTTCACCAGCAAAGCCAAAGCTTCGGCCCATATCAATGCCGGCGCCAAAAAAGTCATTATTTCAGCGCCCGGCGGCAATGACGTCGACGCCACGGTCGTTTACGGCGTCAACCATAATGTGCTGAAAGCATCGGATACCGTCATTTCCAACGCTTCCTGCACCACCAACTGCTTGGCGCCGCTGGTCAAGCCTTTGCATGATGCGTTAGGCATCCAAAGCGGCTTGATGACCACAATCCATTCCTATACCAATGACCAGGTTCTGACCGACGTTTATCACAGCGACCTGCGCCGCGCCCGCTCTGCCACACAATCGATGATTCCTACCAAAACCGGCGCCGCCGCGGCCGTAGGATTGGTGCTGCCTGAACTGGCCGGCAAACTGGACGGCTTCGCCATGCGCGTGCCGACCATTAACGTATCGGTAGTGGACCTGACTTTCCAGGCATCCAGAAACACCAGCAGAGAAGAAATCGACGACATTTTGAAAGCTGCTGCGGCCGGTCCTTTGAAAGGCATTCTGGAAATCAACACCAAACCATTAGTGTCGATCGATTTCAACCACAACCCGGCTTCCTCGATTTATGAAGCACCCTCAACCAAGGTCATGAACGGCAACTTTGTCAAAGTTCTGTCCTGGTACGACAACGAATGGGGCTTCTCAAACCGCATGCTGGATACTTCCATTGCTTTATTCAATGCAAAATAAACAAATGCTGAGACGAACCAAGATTTTAGCCACACTGGGGCCTGCAACCGATCAGCCCGGCGTTCTGGAAGGCTTGTTCCATGCCGGTGTCGATGTCGTGCGCCTGAACTTCTCGCACGGCTCGGCTCAGGATCATATCAACCGGGCCAATGCCGTGCGCGAACTCAGCCAGAGAACCGGCAGGCTCGTAGGCATCCTGGCGGATCTTCAGGGCCCGAAAATCCGCATCGCCCGCTTTAAAAACCGCAGCGTATTCCTGAATGAAGGCCAGAATTTCGCGCTGGACATCAATCTGGATGAAAATGAGGGCGATCATGCCCAGGTCGGCATTACTTATGAACCGCTGGCCCGGGAAGTCAAGCCTGGCAGCCGGCTGCTGCTCGATGACGGGCGTATTGTGCTGGATGTGGTCAACGTCGAAAACATGCGCGTCAACTGCACCGTGGTCGTCGGTGGCGTGCTGTCCAACAACAAAGGCATCAACTTGCAGGGCGGCGGGCTTTCGGCGGCGGCCTTGACGGACAAGGACAAGGAAGACATCAAAACGATTGCCGAGATAGGTGCCGACTATGTCGCCATCTCGTTCCCGCGCTCGGCCGATGACCTGCACGAAGCTCGCCGCTTGTTGCGCGAAGCCGGCTGCGAAGCCGGCATCGTCGCCAAGGTCGAACGTGCCGAAGCGCTGAAGGGAGTCGATGCCATCATTCTGGCTTCCGATGCCATCATGGTGGCCCGCGGCGACCTCGGCGTCGAAATAGGCGATGCCAATCTGCCCGCCGTGCAGAAGCACATGATCAAGCGCACAAGGGAACTGAACCGCGTCGCGATTACGGCCACGCAGATGATGGAGTCGATGATAGAAAATCCGATTCCGACACGTGCGGAAGTCTTTGACGTAGCCAATGCCGTTTATGACGGCACCGATGCGATCATGCTGTCGGCCGAAACCGCCTCCGGAAAATATCCGGTCAAAGCCGTCGAGGCGATGCATCGCATCTGTATAGAGGCGGAAAAACAGCCTGTCGTTCGTGTCTCCGATCACCGGGTCAACATCCAGTTTGAGCGCGTCGATGAAGCGATCGCTATGTCCGCCATGTATATGGCCAATCATACCAAGATCTCCGGCATCGCCGCCTTGACAGAATCCGGCTCTACGGCATTGTGGATGTCCAGGATCAGCTCGGGCATTCCTATTTTCGCCTTCAGCGGCTACCAGAAAACCCTGGGCCGGGTAACGCTGTACCGTGGAGTTTTTCCGGTTTATTTCACGCATGAAGCGCAGGATCATGCCGAGGTAAACCGCAAAATCGTCGATCAATTGAGAAAATACCTGAACGTCAAGGATGGCGACAAGTTCATCATTACCAAAGGCGATCTGACCGGCGTGCAAGGCGGCACCAACGCCTTGAAAGTGGTTACGGTCGGACAGGGCCTGGTCCCGTAAGACAATTTTGTGCCCGGAAAGCCCGGGCACAAATACGGCCTTAAGGAAGCCTTACAAAACGGAACTTTTCCTGGCGCACGAAATTTTCAAAGGCCGTGCCGACGGCCGATAGCCGCTTGCCTTCGCGGCGCACCATGTACCAGGTTCTGACCAGCGGAAAGAACTGCACGTCCAGAATGATCAACCGCCCTGCCCTGACTTCGCTGTCAATCGTATGCTGAGACACAACGCCCAGCCCCAGCCCTTCCTCTACGCCGAGCTTGATGGCGCCGTTATTGTTCAGCTCCATATTGGCCGAAATCTTCATGCCATTTTCGGCAAAAAACCGCTCCGTTGAGGTTCGGGTGCCGGAACCTTGTTCGCGCATCAGAAAAGTTTCGTTTCTCAACTCGGCCAGCGAAATGCCTTTTTTATCTTTTAAATGGTGATTGGGCGGCGCAATCACGACCAGCGGATTTTCCAGCAAAGGCTCGGACACCAGATCCAGTCCTTCCGGCGGCTTGCCCATCAGCACGATATCCGTCTCATTATTTTCCAGCAGCTGAATCAGGCCCTTGTGGTTGGTCACTTTCAGATTGACATTGACTTTAGGATACTGCTTGCAGAAACCGGCCAATAGGCGGATCGCAAAATACTGTACCGTACTGGCGACAGAAACCAGCAGGCGGCCGCCTTCCGAGCCCTTGATTTCATCCAGAATCAGATCGGCCTCGGACATCTTGGCAATGATATCCTTGCTCAGGCGATACATCTCCTCGCCGGCTTCAGTCAAATAGATCTTGCGCCCCAGCCGCTCGAACAAGGCCAGCCCTGCCGCATCTTCAAATTGTTTGATTTGCATCGATACCGCCGGCTGCGTCAGGAAAAGCTCTTCTGCGGCGCGCGTGAAGCTCAAGTGCCGAGCCACCATTTCAAACACTCTCAGTTGCCTAAGCGTTACGTTCACAAACTACTCCTAAACCTTATGCATTTAGCCGAATTTTCTCGCTTTTCATTATAATACCCCAGCTTTAACCCTTAATGGTCTTAATCTCCGTATTTTTTCTGAGGAAATCCCCATTCGTAACTGCAGAATCATTTGTAAGCCGGGCAATATTTTGTTTATATACATTGCAGAATCGTGAGCGTAAACGGCTCCATCATCCTCACGCATCCGCGTAGGAACACAATAACAATCCAAACCAGGATCAAGATATGTCACAGAAAATCTTAGACGCAGTGAAACCCGGCGTTGTGACCGGCGCCGATGTCCAGAAAATCTTCGCGATTGCCAAGGAAAACAACTTCGCGCTGCCGGCCGTCAACGTCATCAGCACCGATTCGATCAATGCGGTGCTGGAAGCGGCGGCGCAGGCCAAATCGGCCGTCATCATCCAATTCTCGAACGGCGGTGCCCAGTTCGTGGCCGGCAAGGGACTCAAGCTGGAAGGCCAGCAATCCCACATCCTGGGTGCGATTTCCGGCGCCCAACATGTGCATACGGTCGCCGAATACTACGGCGTGCCGGTCATTCTGCATACCGACCATGCCGCCAAGAAACTGCTGCCGTGGATCGACGGCCTGCTCGATGCCGGCGAAAAGCATTTTGCCGCAACCGGCAAGCCACTGTTCAGCTCCCACATGCTGGACCTGTCCGAAGAAAGCCTGAAAGAAAACATCGAAATCAGCGCCCGCTACCTGACCCGCATGGCCAAGATGGGCATGACGCTCGAAATCGAACTGGGTTGCACCGGCGGCGAGGAAGACGGCGTCGACAACACCGACATGGATCATTCGGCACTGTACACGCAGCCTGAAGATGTGGCCTATGCCTATGAAGAGCTGATCAAAATCAGCCCGAATTTTACCATCGCTGCCTCGTTCGGCAACGTGCATGGCGTTTACAAACCCGGCAACGTCAAGCTGACGCCGAAGATTCTGGATAATTCGCAAAAATACGTCTCGGAAAAATTCGGCGTGCCGCACAACAGCTTGAACTTCGTGTTCCACGGCGGCTCAGGCTCATCCGCTGAAGAAATCAAGGAATCGATCAGCTATGGCGTGATCAAGATGAACATCGATACGGACACGCAGTGGGCTTACTGGAGCGGCGTCCGGGAATTCTACCGCAGCAATGAGGGTTATCTGCAAGGCCAGATCGGTAATCCAGACGGCGACGACAAGCCGAACAAGAAATACTACGACCCGCGCGTCTGGATTCGCGCCGGCCAACTCAGCATGGTGGCGCGCCTGCAGCAGGCTTTCCATGAATTGAATTCTGTCAATTCTCTATAATGCTTAAACCTTAGGAGCGACTCGATTGGGTCGCTCCTAGGGAAGCCTGCAACATCGTAGGGTTCGCACTGCGTACCTTTTTTAAATTCGTACGAACGGGCAGACATTTGGAAGGTATGCGTTGCATACCCTACAAAACCTCCAGCTTGGCATAAGCCAGCATCAGCCATTTGATGCCGACTGCTCTGAAATTGATCTGCACGCGTTCATGCGCGCCCTCGCCTTCCATTTGCAGCACCACGCCTTCGCCGAATTTTTCATGGCTGACGCGCTGCCCCAGCTTGTATTTGCCTTCCACGATCGGCGCCGACGCCTTTGGCTGAGCCGCTGCCGTTACCGGACGGCTGACATTGGCGCGCATTCTGACTTCCTGAATGAACTCGGGCGGAATCTCGCGCAGGAAACGCGATGGTCTCGGGTACGATTCACGGCCGTATAGCCGCCGTGATTCGGCATAAGTCAGATAAAGCTGCTTCATGGCCCGCGTCATACCCACATAGCAAAGCCGGCGTTCCTCTTCCAGGCGGCCGGCATCGTCGACCGATTGCAGAGATGGAAACAGCCCTTCCTCCATGCCGACCAGGAACACCAGCTTGAACTCCAGCCCTTTGGCCGAATGCAGCGTCATCAGCTGTACGCAGTCCTCAAAATCATCGGCCTGCATTTCGCCGGCTTCCAGCGCCGCATGCGCCAGGAACATATCCAGCTCGCCGAGGTTTTCCTCATTGCCGACATCGAAATCGAACAGGCGCGCCGCGTTGACCAGCTCCTCGAGGTTTTCGACCTTTTCTTCGCCTTTGTCGGCCTTATCGTTCTGATACAGCATGATCAGGCCGCTTTTTTCGATCACCAGCTTGACCTTCTCAAACAGCTCCAGCCCTTCGGCCTGCCCGGCCATCTGCTCGATCAACTGCATGAATCCGGCCAAAGCGTTGGCTGCGCGTGCGGACAGACGGCCCGGCCGGAGCAATTCCTCGGCCGCGGTCCACAAGGAAATACGCTGATTGCGCGCGAGACTGCGAAGGTCATCCAGCGTTTTAGGACCTATGCCGCGCGTTGGCGTGTTGATGACGCGTTCGAACGATGCATCGTCATGCCGGTTCGAGGTCAGGCGCAGATAGGCCAGCGCGTTCTTGATTTCGGCCCGGTCGAAGAACCGCAAGCCGCCATAGACGCGGTACGGCGTGCCGGTCGCCATCAAGCGCTCCTCAAACTGGCGGGATTGGGCGTTGGAACGGTAAAGGATGGCTACATCGCTGCGCGCGCCGCCCTCATTGATCCAGGCCCTGATGCGCTCGACGACGAAATAAGCCTCGTCCTGCTCATTGAAGGCCGCATACAGCGAAATCAGGTCGCCGTCGCCGGTATCGGTCCACAGTTCCTTGCCCATACGGCCGTCGTTATTGGCGATGACCTTATTGGCCGCTTTCAGGATATGGCCGGTCGAGCGGTAATTCTGCTCCAGTTTGATGACCTGGTGATTCGGGTGATGCTTCTGGAAATTGTAGATATTCTCGATCTTGGCGCCGCGCCAGCCGTAAATGGACTGGTCGTCGTCGCCGACCACGAACAGGTTGTCCTTATCCTGGGTCAACAGTCTCAGCCAGGCATACTGGATCGTGTTCGTATCCTGAAACTCGTCGACATGCACCTGCCTGAACCGCTGCTGGTAAAACTCAAGCACGTCCTCGTTGTCGCGCAGCAGCTCATGCGCGCGCAGCAGCAGCTCGGCAAAGTCTACCAGGCCTGAGCGCTCACAGATCTCCTCGTAGGCGCGGTAGATGATCAGCATCTGGCGCTGATACAGGTCGCCGGTCTCGAGGATGTGCCGCGCCCTGATGCCTTCGTCTTTCTGGGCGTTGATATACCACTGTATCTGCTTCGGCGGCCATTTCTTCTCATCGAGATTCAATGTCGCCAGAAGGCGCTTGATGAGCCTTAACTGATCGGACGAATCCATGACCTGAAACGTCTCCGGCAGTCTGGCCTGTCGCGCGTGCCTTCTTAACAGCCGGTGTGCAAGACCGTGAAAAGTGCCTATCCACATGCTGTGCGTCGATATGCCCAATAAGTCTTCGATACGCCCGCGCATCTCCCGTGCGGCCTTGTTCGTGAACGTGACGGCCAGAATGCTGTGCGGCGACAGGCCTTCGACCTGAATCTGCCAGGCGATGCGGTGCACCAGAACCCGGGTCTTGCCGCTGCCGGCGCCGGCCAGCACCAGCATGGATTGGGAGGGCGCCGAAACAGCCTGGCGCTGGGCATCATTTAGAGGGTCTATAATTCTGGTAATATCCATGTGTTATCGCTTGCACATTTTTTGGAGCTGTGTATATTGTTTCGGATTTCGTCAGACGGGCAAAACCATTGCCTTGTTACAAATAATTACTATCACAAAGAAGGTTTTCAAGATGAGCTTCGATTATAAACGCATGATTAAGTTTGAATATAATATTGGCGACAAGGAAAAAAACTACCGCATGGCGGCCGGCGCCGTATTACTTTTCATCTCAATTTTCACGGCCAAAATCATTTTATTGGTCCTGGGCCTGGTGCTGGTTGCCACCGGCTACTCAGGCTGGTGCCCTGCCTATTCAGGCTTTCATAGAAATACCCGCGATACCGGCAGCAACACCCCCGACGCCGCAGCCGGCTGATTCATTCGCCTGACTACAAGGACGTAGTTGCCAATGCTGGTGCTCTGATCACAACCATCAGCCATAGTTCAAAAACAAACGCAATAATCGCGCCATTATGACCGCCAAATCTATCTCGGTCTATAGGGTTACCCGGTTATTTTCGGACCACAAGCCGTGAAGCGGCCAGGGATATCTCTAAAACCCATCAAAAAGCCAACGCCCGCTCTATGTCCTGCTATCGTATGGACGTATTTGATGAGAGACTAGAATCAAGTGGCTACTTTATTCCCTATTCCTGAAAATCATCCGCAACGCTTCATTCTGCATAACGAAGTCCATGCCCGGGCTTCCCTGGTTCTGGATCTGCCGGTCAGGGCCAGTCATCTGGCGCTGCTATTATCCACTGCCGAGAAAATACAGGAACGCCAGCATCTGGCTATGCTATGCGAGCGTTTTGGCGTCACGCCGCCGAAACAGGACGCCGACCATTTCAGCGCGGCGTTCGACACGTTCCAGATTCGCTGGGGGCAGCACGGTGAATTCAGCACCTATACGTTTTATGTGCAGGACAGCCCCGAGGATCCGTTTTCAGAACCGGCCTTGACGAAAGTGCCGGTCGACTGGCTGGCCCTGCTGCCCGGCAAAGTTATGGTGGCGGCGCATGCAGCCATCATAACCAAACCAAACGAAGAGGCCTATCAGGAACCCGACCTGCATATTGTGGCCGCATACTTTGACGGCAATCCTGTAGTTGGCTCCGAAGTCACGGGAGGTGCCGCTTTCGCGTTTACCGACTTTCGCATCCATGTGGACGGCTTCAGCCGTTTCCTGATCATCGATAATTATCTCAGAACCGAACAGGCCGGCCGCCTGTTGCAACGGTTGTTTGAAATTGAAGTGTATCGCGTGATGGCCTTATTGGCGTTTCCGATAGCGCGCCGGCTTGCACCGGAGTTGAAAAAAGCCGACCGGCAGCTGTACACGATCACAAACGCCATGGCGCAGCCGGACAGCAATGACGCGGAACTGCTGGATGAACTGACGCACTTGGCGGCCGAAGTCGAAAACCACATATCGAGCAGCCACTTCCGGTTCGGCGCGGCCAATGCCTATTATCAGCTCGTGGAACAGCGCCTTGATGACTTGCGCGAAATCAGAATCCAGGGCATCCAGACCCTGGGCGAGTTCATAAGACGGCGTATGGAACCGGCCATCAAGACCTGCCAGTCGACCGCGAGCCGCTTTACGTCAATATCGGAGAGGGTCAGCAATGCCGGGCAACTGTTGCGTACGCGCGTGGACATCATGATTGAGCGACAGAACCAGGATTTGCTGGCTTCGATGGATTTGCGCGCGAAAATGCAGTTGCGCCTGCAGGAGACGGTTGAAGGCATTTCCGTCGTCGCCATTACCTATTACAGCGCCGGCCTGGTCGGCCTCATCGCTAAAGCTGTTTATGCCGCAGGCTGGCCGATCAATCCCGAGCTTACTGTCGGTTTGTCCCTGCCGTTCATCATGGTCGCCGTTATCTTAGCTATCAGGCGCATCCATAGAATGATCAAGACCACGACTACTTAGTCTTCCTTGTGATATTCACCCTCCAGCGCGTCTTTCTCGGCAGGTCTGGCCGGCTGAAAAGGCCCGCCGGCCTGGATCAGATGATTTTCAATCACATATTGGGCTATTTTCCGGCGCAGCTGTGGGATCAGGCAGGCAAAACCCATGATATCGGTGATAAAGCCCGGCGTCAGCAATAAGGCGCCGCCGACCAGCAGTATCGGGCCTTCGACCATCTCATAGGCCGGAAGCGTGCCTTGCGCCAGACTGGCCTGAAACCGTTGCAGTGTCGCCAGGCCCTGCTGCTTGAGCAGCCAGGCCCCCAATACGGCCGTCAGCACCACAAGAAAAATGGTGGGGACGGCGCCGATGATGCCGCCCACCTGCAGCAGCAGATAAATTTCTACAAATGGAACGACCACTAAAAACAGCAATGCAATTTGGAAAACTTTCATCTAAACACTCTTGAAATACGATCATTGACCTTACAATATAAGGGCAATGCCGCTTAATTTCTAGGATAATCTCGACATGCCGTCAATCAATGCTCCGTTCCGGTTGGCGAAGGACAATCCGTATGCACCAACTCCTTCTGATGATAATTTCGATGGCTAAAAGCAGGACTGACTTTATGGCGTCAAAAATCCTCTTGATAGGTTCCACGTATACAATACATACTTTAATTATTAGACCAATATCCCGACTTCAGTAGAGTCACTCGCCGATATGCCGACTTGCCATCAAATAATGCTCTGCACGTGCCCTGACAAAGACACGGCCGAAAAAATCGCCCATCTGCTGGTAACGAACCAGCTAGCCGCTTGCGTGAACATTTTGCCCGGCATTTTGTCTGTTTATATCTGGCAGGGACAGGTTGAGTCAGCGCAGGAACATCTGCTGCTGATTAAGTCGCGCAAGGATCATTATCCATCGCTGGAAAAGGCGATACGCGACAACCATCCTTATGAAATCCCCGAAATCATAGCCGTCCCTGTCGAAGCCGGTTTACCTGAATACCTGAATTGGATTGACTCATGCCTATCTTCAAGCTAATTTTTTTCTGCTTTTTATCGCTGGCCAACCTGCCCGTTCTGGCGCTGGGGAATGACGAGCTTTTGCCGCCCGAGCAGGCCTTCAAGCTATCCAGCAAGGCAACCTCTGCCGATCAGGTTGAAGTTTCGTGGCAGATCGCAGAAGGTTACTACCTGTACCGCGACAAGATGCGTTTCGAATCCAAGACCGAAGCCATCCAGGCAACAGCGCCCGCCTTGCCGGACGGTGAAACCAAACATGACGAGTTTTTCGGCGAGATGGTAATTTATCGGCACGCCGTGAACATCCCGGTGTCCTTGACCGTATCCAACGGCGTCACATCCCTTCAACTGCAAGTGCAATATCAGGGCTGCTCGGATAAGGGCGTTTGCTATCCGCCGCAGAAATCCATACTGGACATCGAATTGCCCGCGGCAGCGCCCGCAGTTCAGGCCAATCCGATGCAGCAGCTGGTCAAAAGCAACCCCAACATTGCACGGAATCTGTTTCAGGATGAATTACTGCCGCCCGAGCAGGCCTTCCAGTTTCTGGCTTCGGTAAAAGACGCCCAGACACTGCGCGTCGATTGGCGGATCGCGGACGGCTATTACCTTTACCGCGAAAAAATCCAGCTTGAGCTGATCGACGCCGCAGCCGGCGCCCAGCTGGGCACTTATGACATCCCCAGGGGCATGCCTGAGTACGATGAGGCTTTCGGCCAGGTGGAAATATTCCATAACGAACTCGGCTTTGACCTGCCCTTGATCCGCTCAAACCCGTCGGCGCACAGCATTACCCTGCGGGCGAAGTTTCAAGGATGCGCAGACCGCGGCGTTTGCTATCCGCCCATGAATCAGGAAATCAGCCTTGACCTGCCCGTAGCGCTGCAAGATGCCACCCTCGTCAAGAGCGCCCCGCCGGCCAATTACTCCGCTGCGGCGCCTGTGCTTTCCGAACAGGATCGCATCGTGCAATCGCTGCGCCGGGATACCTTGTCGATGACGCTGCTGAGTTTTTTCGGCTTCGGCCTGCTGCTGGCATTCACGCCCTGCGTGTTCCCGATGATCCCGATACTGTCGGGCATTATCGTGGGTCATGGTAACCGCATCACGACGACGCGGGCGTTCCTGCTGTCGCTCAGTTACGTTATCGCTTCGGCCGCGACGTATACGGTATTCGGCGTCCTGGCGGCGCTGTTCGGCAGCAACTTGCAAGCAGCCTTCCAGCAGCCGTGGATCATTGTTTTGTTCAGCGCCGTGTTCGTACTGCTGTCCCTGTCGATGTTCGATTTTTACCACCTTGAACTGCCGAAATCTCTACAGGTCAAGCTGCACAACTCCAGCGAGCGGCACCGCGACGGCTCACTCTGGGGCGCGGCCATCATGGGCTCGCTGTCGTCGCTGGTCGTAGGTCCCTGCGTGGCCGCGCCGTTAGCCGGCGCGTTGATCTATATCGGCCAGACCGGCGATGCCGTACTGGGCGGCAGCGCCTTGTTCACCATGGGCCTGGGCATGGGCATGCCGCTGCTGCTGCTGGGCGCCTCGGCCGGCAAGCTGTTGCCGAAAGCCGGCGCTTGGCTGAATTCCACCAAAGCCGTGTTCGGCGTCATCATGCTGGCGGTTGCGGTCTGGATGCTGGAGCGCATTTTGCCGGCGCCGGTCACCATGCTGCTCTGGGCCATGCTCCTGATCATCCCTGCCATTTATCTGAGCGCCATCGACCCGCTGCCCGAACAGGCCAGCGGCTGGCGCAAGCTATGGAAGGGGATCGGTCTGATCATGCTCTCCTATGGCGTGCTGGTTCTGATAGGCTTCAGCATCGGCAACACCAATCCACTGCAGCCGCTGCACGGCCTGGGCATGAACACATTGCAAGCGGCTAGCCAGGAGGGCATTGCCTTTGAACGCGTGGCCTCGGTCACGGAGCTGGAAGCCAGAATCCGGCAGGCCCAGGCCAGCAATCAACCGGTCATGCTGGATTTTTACGCCGACTGGTGCACCTCGTGCAAGGAAATGGAGGCTTACACCTTCACCGATTCGAAGGTGAAACAGGCGCTGTCCAATTTTGTGCTGCTGCAGGCCGATGTCACCCAAAACTCGGAGGACGACAAAGCGCTGCTGGCGAAATTCAACCTGATAGGGCCACCCGGCGTGCTTTTTTTTGGCGCTGACGGTCAGGAACACGCTTCACTGCGCGTCATCGGTTATCAGGATGCCGAGACTTTTCTTAAGACACTGACACGGATTAAATAATGAGACCCGTCTTTATAATCATCATTGCCGCCCTAGTTGCCTTGGGCGGCGGCATCATCGCCCGGCATTTTCTATCGTCGCCCACCGTCCAGCCCAGTCAGACCGCATCGCCTGCGCCCGATTTCAGCTTTCCCGATGTGTCCGGCAAAATCCATCATAGCGCCGAGTGGCAAGGCAAGATCCGGATCATCAATTTCTGGGCGACCTGGTGCCCGCCCTGCATCGAGGAAATCCCGGAATTCATCAGGATGCAGAAACAATACGGCGATAAAGGCGTGCAGTTTATCGGCATTGCCATAGAAGAGCGCGAACCGGTCGCCGACTACCTCAAGTCGATCGCCGTCAACTATCCGATATTGATTGGCGGCATTGACGCCACCGCCCTGTCACAGCAAATGGGCAACGTCATCAGCGCGGTTCCGTTCACGGTAGTCGTCAATCGGGAAGGCCAGATTATTCACCAGCAGCCCGGGCCGTTTTCCAACGAACAGATGCTGAAAATTATTGCGCCGTTAATAAATTAAAGCGTACAGATGACGCCAACTTCCAGCTTCCGTTTTCAGAATAAAAATAACCGATCATGAAACTAATAGCGGCAAAATCTACGCTTTTTGTCGCTAATTGTTCCGAAAAATAGAATACCTAGACAAACCCCTGCAAATTGGGCAAAATTAGCGGTTCTTAATGCCCTTTTAACCTGACTGAAACAATACTTTAATGGCGAACATCACCGTATTAAATGGCCCCAATTTGAACTTATTGGGCGTACGAGAACCCGGCCATTACGGAAACAAAACGCTCACCGACATCCGGAATTCGCTTGAAGAGGCGGCGGCCGGCCTGGGGCATCAACTTAGCTTTCATCAGAACAATGCCGAACATGAAATCGTGGAATTGATTCATCAAGCCTATGCAACCCATGTCGATTTCATCATTATCAATCCGGCAGCCTTTACGCATACCAGCGTCGCCATTCGCGATGCGCTGCTGGCGACCAAGATCCCGTTTATAGAAGTGCATCTATCCAATGTTCACGCACGGGAACCTTTTAGAAGACATTCCTATTTCTCAGACATTGCCAAGGGCGTGATCTGTGGATTGGGAGCAACTGGGTACGAACTGGCCTTAACAGCCGCTCATCAAATACTAGCCGAGAGACTATAAAGTAATGGATATTAGAAAAATAAAAAAACTTATCGAGATCATTGAGGAATCAGAAATTGCCGAACTGGAAATCAAAGAAGGGGAAGAATGGATTCGCATCAACCGCTACTCCTCCGCGCCTGCGCCGGTAGCGTATGCCGCGCCTGCCGTTGCGGCAGCACCAGCGCCGACTGCAGTTCCCGCCGCGGCACCGGCTGAAGAAAAAGTTACCGGCCATGTTGTCAAATCGCCTATGGTCGGCACCTTTTATCGCGCCGCCTCGCCCGGCTCAAAGCCTTTTACCGATGTCGGCCAGTCCGTACAGCTCGGCGATACGCTCTGCATCATTGAGGCGATGAAAATCCTGAACCAGATCGAAGCTGATAAAAGCGGCACCGTCACAAAAATCCTGGTTGAAAACGCCCAACCTGTCGAATATGGCCAACCTTTATTCATCATTGAATAATACAAAAAAGTGGGAAACTCATGTTCGATAAAATAGTGATCGCCAATCGTGGCGAAATCGCACTGCGCATTCTACGCGCATGCAGAGAGTTAGGCGTTAAGGTGGTAGCCGTCCATTCCGAGGCGGATCGCAATTTAAAGCACGTGCGTCTGGCCGATGAATCCGTCTGCATTGGCCCTGCCGCTTCCGTGGACAGCTACTTGAACATCCCGGCCATCATCAGCGCTGCCGAAGTGACCGATGCCGAAGCCATTCATCCGGGCTACGGTTTTCTGGCCGAAAATGCCGATTTTTCTGAAAAAGTAAAACAGAGCGGCTTTGTTTTCATCGGCCCCAATGCCGACACCATCCGCCTGATGGGCGACAAGATTTCCGCCAAGAAAGCCATGCAGAAGGCTGGCATTCCCTGCGTTCCCGGCAATGGCGACCCGCTGACCGATGATCCCAAGAAAAATCTGAAGCTGGCTCAGGAAATCGGCTACCCGGTCATCATCAAGGCAGCCGGCGGCGGTGGCGGCCGCGGCATGCGCACCGTACATACCGAAGCGGCCCTGTTGAACGCGATCGCCATGACCAAAGCCGAAGCTGCAACCGCCTTCGGCAATTCAACCGTGTACATGGAAAAATTTCTCGAGGACCCGCGCCACATCGAGTTCCAGGTCATGGCCGACTCACACGGCAATGCCATTCACCTGGGCGAGCGCGACTGCTCCATGCAGCGCCGCCACCAGAAAGTCGTTGAAGAGGCGCCAGCCCCCGGCATTACCGAGGAACAGCGCAAATTCATCGGCGAGCGCTGCGCAAAAGCCTGCGTCGATATCGGCTATCTGGGTGCCGGCACCTTCGAATTCCTGTATGAGAAAGGCGAGTTTTATTTCATCGAAATGAACACGCGCGTGCAGGTCGAACATCCGGTCACCGAAATGGTCACAGGCTTCGATATCGTCAAGGAACAACTGCGCATCGCTGCCGGTGAAAAACTGTCGATCACACAGGATCAGGTCAAGCTCCAAGGGCATGCCATCGAGTGCCGCTTGAATGCCGAAGACCCGAAATCCTTCATGCCCAGCCCCGGCACGATCGAGCAGTTCCACATGCCGGGCGGCCCCGGCATCCGGTGTGAAACGCACATTTACAACGGTTATAAAGTGCCGCCGTATTATGACTCCATGATCGGCAAGCTGATCGCGCATGGTGAAGACCGCAAAAGCGCCATCGCACGCATGAATACGGCTTTAAGCGAAATCATCATTGAAGGCATCAAGACCAATATTCCGCTGCAGCACGAAATCATGAATGACAGCGCTTTCCAGACCGGCGGCCAGAATATCCATTATCTGGAAAAGAAGCTGGGCCTTTATTAAGTCCGGCTAAATGACAGGGCGGCCCACCGCCCTGTATTTTTTTCTCGTTACACAAGTCCGATTTTTTATGGCCTGGCATCAAATCTCCGTTATCACAAACGAAAACACCGCCCCCGAGCTTGCCGACTTCTTCAGCGATCTCGGTGCGGTTTCTGTCACCTACATGGATGCCGAAGACGAGCCGGTTTACGAACCGGGGATCGGGGAAACGAAAATATGGAGCAATACCCAGGTCATTGCGCTCTATGAACTCGACGCCGACCCGGCATTGATCAAAGATCTGGTCTACAAGCAATTTCCACAGGAACAGCTCCGCGCCTGGCATGTTGAAGAGATCGAAGATCAACCTTGGGAACGCGCCTGGATGGATTATTATCATCCGATGAAGTTCGCCGATAAGCTCTGGGTTTGTCCGACCGGCCAGGAACAGCACGAACCCGGCACAGTCTGCCTGACGCTGGACCCCGGCCTGGCCTTCGGCACCGGCACACATCCGACGACGGCATTATGCCTGGAATGGCTGGCCAGCCACGATTTGGCCGGCAAAACCGTCATCGATTACGGCTGCGGCTCCGGCATACTGGCCGTTGCCGCAATCCTGCTCGGCGCCTGCGAAGCGCATGCCGTCGACATCGATCCGCAGGCTATCACGGCAACCCAGGACAACGCCTTGAAAAACAAGGTCCAGAATCATATCCACAGCTATCTGCCCGAACAGTTTGCGCCTTTTCAGGCCGATGTCGTTCTGGCCAATATTCTGGCTAAACCGCTCATCGACATGGCCGGCCAGATAGCCGGCCTGGTCAGGCCGGGCGGGCAGCTGGTCCTGTCGGGCATTCTGCACGAACAGGCCGAGTCAGTCATGCAGGCGTACCAGCCTTATATCGACTTCGACCCTCCCATACAACAGGAGGACTGGATCCGGCTGCAAGGCATCAAACATTGAAAGCCATGTACACCGTATGCCCTGACTGCCAAAAAGTCCACGCACTGACGCTAGAGCAGCTGCGCAGCGACCGGGGCGTAATGCGCTGCACTAATTGCTCGAGCCTGTTTGATGTACTGGAATTTATCAGCGAGTCAAAGCCAACCGGTATTGCCAAGGGAGAGAAACCGCCGCAACCTCTGCCCTGGGAGCCGGTAAAAACGGCAGGGCGTGCTTATTGGCATGCCGGCCTGATCGCAGGCCTGCTGCTGTTGGCTGCGCAAATCGTATACTTTGAAGGCTATGCCTTCAGCCAGAATCCGGCCTACCGCCCCAATCTGGAGAAAATCTGCGCAAACCTGGGCTGCCGGCTGCCTGTTTACAAAAACCTCGACGACTTCAACGTGCTGCAGGGCTCGTTTGCGCTGCAGTCTGACCACAATTACGCCTTCCGTGCCGTTATTACCAATCAGGCAGAATATCCGCAGGCATATCCGACTATCAAACTGACGCTGTTGGATTATAATGAAAAACCTTTCGCGCACAGGGTTTTTTATCCTCGGGATTATTTGCCCGCAGCCAATGGCACAGCGGTTATTGCTCCTGATGCGACGACGGAAATCAGTCTTACCATCGCCGCGCCTGCAACCAAAGTCGGCGGTTATACGTTCAAACTCATATAAGTTATGTCGCACCCGGAAATTTATTTAAAGAAAAACGAAGACAAACGCCTGCGTAAAGGGCATTTATGGGTTTTCAGCAATGAAATCGACACCAGGCGCTCGCCGCTCGAGCAGTTCTCGCCGGGTGATCTGGTGCTGGTCAAAAGCGAGGACGGCAAGGCGCTGGGCACGGCCTATATCAATCCGCAGGCGCTGATCTGCGCGCGTCTGTTGTCCAGAAAAGCCATCAAATGCGGCGCCAATTTCTTTAAAGAACGCTTGACTACGGCGTTGGCTCTGCGTGAAAAACTTTTCGACAAGCCCTACTATCGGCTGGTTTTCGGCGAGAGCGACGGCCTGCCCGGTTTAGTAATCGACCGTTTCGGCGCTGTTCTGTCGGTCCAGATCACCACAGCCGGCATCGATCGGCGCAAAGAATTTTTGTTTTCGGCGCTAATTGAATTGCTGAACCCTGAAGCGATTGTCCTGAAGAATGACAACAGCCAGCGGCAACTGGAAGGGCTGAGCCTGGAATCGGAAATCGCCTACGGCAAGCTGCCTGAACGGCTGATCATCGAGGAAAACGGCGCGCAGTTTAAAGTCGATATTCTGGATGGCCAGAAAACCGGCTGGTTTTATGACCATCGCTGCAGCCGCGCCCAACTGGCCGGCATGGCGAAAAACCGGCGCGTGCTGGATCTGTTTTCCTATACCGGCGCCTGGGGCGTTCCGGCCGCCATGGCCGGCGCCAATGAGGTCACCTGCGTTGACGCTTCGGAAGGCGCGCTGGCGCTGGCCCAGGAAAACGCCCGGCTCAATCAGGTCGATGAGCGCATGCAATTCGTTCGCAGCGATGTGTTTGAATTCCTGAAACAGGCCCGCCAGGACAACCAGCTTTACGACATCGTCGTGCTGGACCCGCCGGCCCTGATCAAGCGCAAAAAAGACTTCAAGCAAGGCTATGAGGCCTACCGCCGCCTGAATCACTTGGCGCTGCAAGTATTGAGCAAAAACGGCATCCTAGTCTCGGCCTCCTGCTCGCACCATCTGAGCCGCGACAATCTGCAGGAGATTCTGCGCTCATCGGGCCGCCATATCGATCGCCACCTGGTCTTTATTGCCGGCGGCGGCCAAGGGCCTGATCATCCGATCGATCCGGCCGCGCCGGAAACGGAGTATTTAAAAACATTCTTTTGTTCGGTATCCTCCAGTTTGTAATGACTGAGGCCTTAGGTATGAGCCATCCAGAAGCTAAAGAATATTGCACCCTTTGCGATCAACCGGTAGAAATTCCGGGCTATATACTGAATACGGCAACAGGCAGACTGCGCTTTTGCTGCGCGGGCTGCCTGAGCCTTTACCAGCTCGTCAATAAAGAAAAACCTATAACAACAACTACCACCCAGCTTAATAATAAAGAGGATATAAAAAAATGAAAGCTTGTGAATCCTGTGCCGGCCGTGTTGAAATCGGCAAAAATCATAGAAAAGTCCCCGTTCTGCAGCGCGGCATCGGCATGATTTTAATCTATCTGCCTATTTTGACTTTTCCGTTTGTCTTTATCAGCGCTTATCTGACCTACTATCATTTGCGCATGGTCGGCGGTAAAAACATCAAAACCTATTCCGACTTCATTCCTGATCGCGCCAGCCACCGCTACGACCTGAAAAGCCAGATCACGATGAACCCCACTTTTAAAACCAGCATGGCGCAATCCAAACTGTTCTGGATTCTGAACTGCACTTGGTACTGTCCATACAGCGTGGCGCTGTTCGAATGGCATGCCTATATGGTCAAGATCGTCGAGAACTGGTGGTGTCCGTTCACCCATGAGAAAAAAGAAGGTTATAAAAACGCCATGATCGATAAATCATTCTGGCATTTATATCCGGAAGATACGTGCAAACTCGAAAAAGAAGACCGCGACAACCCGATCTGGAATGATGAGGCCGATTTAAAGCCCAAAGACGTGCCCTCGAAGGAAAAGGAAAAACACGAAGATCCGGTCTTGGACGAAGCGGCCAATTAATTCCGTCATTAAGTAACTGATGTTGCGCAGTAAGTTGAATTCAAATCGGTTTAGCAAAGTATCGCTAACGCGACGGTTTTATTTAATCGGGTTTACCGCGCCCGAAGGCGAGTTACTTGCTTTTAACAGACTGAGTAGGCTGGGCTGGAGCTTTAACGGAACCACAGCATGGATGGCCGAAACGCTGAGTTTAGCAGCCTGGCCTCCCCGCTACCCGGCCAAAATCAAGGCGAAATCCACTGTAGGGTACGCATCGCGTACCTTCTCAGTGTCTAAATCAAGCCTCAAAAGGTACGCGATGCGTACCCTACGAGGATGGAGAGACTCCAAATGCCGGGTTTAGCAACCTAGCCTACCGCCGCTAAAAGCTGCGGTGCTCGGCGCGGCAAACAAGATGAAATCATCTGTGCGTAACATCAGTAAAGTAAGTTTTTACCCTAAAGGGCCCGAAGCCTAGGTTTTCTTCGAGCCCTTTCCATAAAATCTGCTTCCCGACTATGAGTTTTTGTTAAAAAAGCTCATAGACATGCTCACCTAATCGCTTTTTTAGGTTATGATAGGCGCCCTTTTTTCGTACATGTAACACCCCTCATGCAAATCGGCCCTTATCAACTTGCCAACAAATTGATACTCGCACCCATGGCCGGCGTCAGTGATCGTCCGTTCAGGGAGTTATGCCGCCAGCACGGCGCCGCACTGACCGTATCGGAAATGGTCCCCTCAAACCCGGCGTTAAGACTGCACAAAAAAACCTTGCTGAAAACCGACCATAGCGGCGATACAGGCCTGCGCGCGGTGCAGATTTTGGGCACCGATCCCGGACAAATGGCCGAGGCCGCAAAAATCAACGTCGAGCGCGGCGCACAGATCATCGACATCAATATGGGCTGTCCGGCCAAAAAAGTCTGCTCGGTGGCGGCAGGCTCGGCCCTGCTGCTCGATGAAGCGCTAGTCAAGCGAATCCTGGACGCCGTCGTCGACGCGGTCGAAGTGCCGGTCACGCTTAAAATCCGCACAGGTTGGGATATATTCAACCGCAATGCGGTCGAAATCGGGAAAATAGCGGAAAACGCCGGCGTTTCAGCTTTAACCGTGCACGGACGAACCCGGGCCTGTAAATTCAACGGCCAGGCCGAATATGAGACCATCAAAAAAGTTAAACAATCGGTCGGCATTCCGGTCATCGCCAACGGCGATATCGATACGCCAGAAAAGGCCGCGTTCGTGCTGCATTCAACCGGTGCCGACGGCCTGATGATCGGCCGGGCCGCTCAAGGCAACCCGTGGTTGTTCAGCCAGATCAATTATTTTCTTGATCATGGAAAAAATCTTGAAAAACCGACGGTTGCCGACATACAAAGTACAATGCTGAGTCATCTGGAACAACTGTACGGCTTCTACGGAAATGCAAGCGGTGTTAGAATAGCGAGGAAACACATCGGTTGGTACTTCAAGCAGCTCGGAACGGTACATCCGTCCATACAAGACAAGATCAATCAAGCTCAAGTGCCATCGCAACAATTAGCGCTGATTAATTCGGCTTTTAATCTTTTAACTATCGATCATGCTGCATAATATGAAAGCATCTCAAAAAAGCGCTGAAATTATTGATTTGGATAGCTCAAAAAACGCCTCTATCCCTTTGTCCGCCTACGTCAAAAAAACGGTAGAGATCTATTTGTCGCAATTAAACGGCCATGACGCAGTCGGCCTGCACGCGATGGTCATCAGCGAAGTCGAACGGCCTTTACTGGAAGCGGCGCTCGAGCATGCCGGCTACAACCAGACCAAAGCCGCCAAGGCCCTGGGCCTAAGCCGCAGCACCTTGCGCAAAAAACTGGACCAATACGGACTATCCTAAAGCCGCGCTGCCCGGCTAACCTCATTTATCTAATCTACTCTTGCATCAGAGGTCTGCATGAACAAAAAAATCACCCGCGCTTTAGTCAGCGTTTCGGATAAAGCCGGCATCGTCGATTTTTGCCGGGAACTGAGCCAGTTGGGCATAGAAATCCTGTCCACCGGCGGCACGGCCAAAACCCTGGCCGACAACCAGATTCCCGCTACGGAAGTCTCCGATTACACCGGCTTTCCGGAAATGATGGACGGCCGCGTCAAAACCCTGCACCCGAAAGTGCATGGCGGCATTTTGGGCCGTCGCGGCGTAGACGATGCGGTCATGGCCGAGAACGGCATCAAGCCGATCGACATGGTGATCGTCAACCTGTATCCGTTCGAGCAGACCATCGCCAGGCCGGACTGCGATTTTGAAACTGCGATCGAAAACATCGATATCGGCGGCCCAACCATGATCCGCGCGGCCGCCAAGAATCATGCCGACGTTGCGGTCGTCGTCAATCCGGCCGATTATGCTGGCATCCTTGCCGAACTGAAAAACAGCGGCAGCAACCTGTCGGCCAAGACCCGCTTCAATTTGGCGCTAAAAAGCTTCGAGCATACCGCCCGCTACGACACGGCCATCTCAGCCTATCTAGGCAACCTGAACGGCGAGCGCTTTCCGGACACGCTGAACCTGCAGTTTTACAAAAGCCAGTCCATGCGCTACGGCGAAAACCCGCATCAGCAGGCCGCTTTCTACCGCGAGAAAGCGCCGGCCTCGGGCACCATCGCCGCAGCGAGGCAACTGCAGGGCAAGGAGCTGTCCTACAACAACATTGCCGATGCCGATGCCGCGCTCGAATGCGTGAAGTCATTCACCGACAAGCCAGCCTGCGTGATCGTCAAGCATGCCAACCCTTGCGGCGTTGCCGAAGCCGACACATTGTTGACCGCCTATGAACTGGCCTACGCCACCGACCCGACCTCGGCCTACGGCGGCATTATCGCGTTTAACCGTGAACTTGATAAAGAAACTGCAGCGGAAATCATTAAACGCCAGTTCGTCGAAGTCATCATCGCGCCATCTATCAGCGCCGATGCCCAGACGGTGTTGGCTGCGAAACAAAACGTGCGCGCCCTGGAATGCGGCAGCTGGACCCATGCAGATGAAGCCGCGCTGGATTTCAAACGTGTGGCCGGAGGCCTCCTGGTTCAGGACAGAGACTCCGGCAAAATCACCGCCGCCGACCTGAAAGTCGTCAGCAAGCGTGCGCCGACGGAACAGGAACTGGCCGATTTGCTGTTCGCCTGGAAAGTCGCCAAATTCGTCAAATCCAACGCCATCGTCTACTGCAAGAACGGCCGCACGATCGGTGTGGGCGCAGGACAGATGAGCCGCGTCTATTCGGCCCGCATCGCCGGCATCAAAGCCGCTGACGAAGGGCTGGTCGTGTCCGGCTCGGTCATGGCCTCCGATGCCTTCTTCCCGTTCCGCGACACTGTCGATGCGGCCGCCGAAGCCGGCATCACCGCCATCATCCACCCGGGCGGCTCAATGCGCGACGGTGAAGTCATCGAGGCGGCCGATGAACACAACATTGCCATGGTTTTTACAGGCATGCGTCATTTCAGGCATTAATTAAGAGGCATACGGTGGGGGCGGCTTCAGCCGCCCTTTAAAACACCGGCGACTGAAGTCGCCCCCACAAAACATACGAGAATCACCATGAAGATACTGATTGTCGGCAGCGGCGGCCGTGAACACGCGCTGGCCTGGAAAGCCAAACAGTCGACCAAAGTCGAGCAAGTTTTTGTCGCGCCGGGCAATGCCGGCACAGCACTGGAACCGGGCATTGAGAACGTAGCGATCGCCGTCGACGATATTGCCGCCCTGCTTGATTTCGCCCAAAAAGAAGCGGTCGGGCTGACCATTATCGGCCCTGAAGTGCCGCTCGTGGCCGGCATTGTGGACCGTTTTCAGGAAGCCGGCCTGAAATGCTTCGGCCCTACGGCCAAGGCCGCGCAACTGGAAGGCTCCAAGTCCTTCTGCAAGGATTTCATGGCCCGTCACCGCATCCCGACGGCCGAGTACCAGACTTTTACCGATAAGGCGCAGGCGCTGGCCTACATTCAGGAAAAAGGCGCGCCCATCGTGGTCAAGGCCGACGGTCTGGCCGCCGGCAAGGGCGTAATCGTTGCCCAGACGGTAGAGGAAGCGAATGCAGCCGTTGAAGACATGCTGTCCGGCAATGTCTTCGGCGAGGCCGGCCATCGCGTGGTTATCGAAGAATTTCTGGCCGGCGAGGAAGCCAGCTTCATCGTGATCGCCGACGGCAAGCACGCGCTGCCAATGGCAACCTCCCAGGATCACAAGGCCCGCGACAACGGCGACAAAGGCCCCAATACCGGCGGCATGGGCGCTTATTCGCCTGCCCCGGTCGTAACGTCCGAGATTCATGCGCGCGTCATGCGCGAAGTTATCGAGCCGACCTTGAAAGGCATGGCCGCCGATGGGCAGCCTTATACAGGCTTCCTGTATGCCGGCCTGATGATTGGCCATGACGGTTCCGTTAAAGTGCTGGAATATAACTGCCGCTTCGGCGATCCTGAAACGCAGCCTATCATGATGCGCCTGAAAAGCGACCTGGTGGAGCTGTGTGAAGCTGCATTGGCTGGGGAATTGAACAAAGTGGAGACGGACTGGGACGAGCGCGCAGCATTGGGCGTCGTGCTGGCGGCCGGCGGCTACCCCGATGCCTACCGCAAAGGCGACGTGATTTCGGGCCTGCCCGCTCAGGAAAGCGAAGACCGCAAGGTGTTCCATGCCGGCACGCAACAGGTTGATAACAAGATCGTTACGGCCGGCGGCCGCGTATTGTGCGCCTGCGCCCTGGGCCGCGATATTCAGGAAGCGCAAAGCAAGGCTTATGAATTAACTCGCGGTATCGATTGGGATAACGTTTACTACCGTACCGATATTGGTTTCAAGGCAATAAAATAGCGTTATTTCGAAGTAGGGTAAGCACTGCGTACCTTTTGGGCTTGAAAATGGTACGCGATGCGTACCCTACAAAGCTTGTGTAATGAGCCTGTGGGGGCGACTTTAGTCGCCCCCACATATTTTTAGACGATAATCCTGCGAAACGTCAGATTGATCCGCTCCTTCTTCACTTGCTTCGTTTTCGGCAGCGCATGTAGCCAGTGATGCTGCATTGTGCCGGCCATCAGCAGCAGATCGCCATGGCCCAGCATAATATCCAGCGAAGCCTTGCGCTTTTTCTTATGATGCAATTTGAACAAACGCTCATCGCCCAAGCTTAACGAAGCAATGACCGGGTTGGCCCCCAGTTCCTTTTCATTATCGGCATGACAGCCCATCGAATCGCGTCCGTCGCGGTACAGATTGGCCAGAACGCTATTGAAACGCTGCCGGCACTGCCGCTCCACCTTTTCCCTGATGGCCTGCAGCTCGGCCGTCCAGGGCAAAGGCGCATGGTCGACGCCCGAATAACGGTAGTGCGCATCGGCATCGCCGTACCAACACATCAGGCGCGGCACTTTGACCCATTTGCCGAAAATAAATATGTCCTCCTCCTGCCAGGCCAATTCTTCCATCAATATAGTGAATAACCGATCGGACTCGGGCGGTCGGTAAAATTGCCGGATCAGGTACAGCTCGCCGTCGAACGGCAGCAGATTGTCGCCGCAGCCAACGACATTATCGCGCAACGCATCGGCTTCGGTGTCCATCGCTCAGCTGTCAAGGAAAAAGCGCCTCATGACGCGGGTCATGGCATCATGGTCGAACACGCCGGCGCTCTCCCTGATGCTGTGCATGGCCCACATCGGATTGCCGACATCGACCGTGCGAATGCCCAACCGCGCCGAGGTCATGGGGCCTATCGTGCTGCCGCAAGGCAGATCGGTCCGGTGCGAATATTTCTGATACGGGACGCCAACCTGCTCGCACCAACCTGCAAACATCGCCTCCGAAATGCTCTCGGTACTGTAGCGCTGGTTGGCGTTGACCTTGATAACAGGCCCTTTATTGACGATGACTTTATGGTCAGGTTCATAGGCGTTCGGGAAATTGGGCTGATAGGCGTGCGCCATATCGGCACTAATCATGAAGCTGCGCGCCAGGGCTCGCTGATAATCGTCCCGGTCAGTGTTTGATGCGATGCGCTGCAGCACATCCGGCAGGAAGCTGCCGTCGGCGCCTTTGTTGCTCTCGCTGCCGATTTCCTCGTGATCGAAGAAGGCGCAGACCAGCGTGCTGTCGGCCTGCAATACGGCTTCATCGAGCAGGGCCGATAAACCTGCATGACATGACGCCAGATTATCGAGCTGGCTGTCGGCATAAAACTCCTGCTGCGCGCCCCAGATAACGCCTTTCTGCGTATCGTAGACATTCAGGTCCCAGGACAGGATGCGCCCGGCTTCAATACCTGCCCCTTGAGCCAGCAGCGACAGGAAAAACGGCTGCGGCAGCTGCTCCTGCGCGATGGCCGATAGGATCAGCGGCAATTCCAGCTGTTTGTGCAGTTTCAGTCCTTCCTCGTTGACGCCGCGGTTCATGTGGATGGCCAGATTAGGCAGGCGCAGCAAGGTCTGATCGAATTTAACCAGCCGGCTTGCGATCCGGCTTTGTTCATCCTTGTAACCGATGCGGCCGGCCAGGCTCAAATCCCGGTCGGTGAAAGTCGCCAGTATTGGCCCGCCATAGACTTCGACGCCCAGCCTTACCAGACCATCGACCCAACCGGCCGCATTGGGCTTGATCCGCAGGCCCGGCGAGTCGGTATGGGCGCCGATGATTTTAAATCCCGTTTCGACGAGCGGCTTTTGCCCGTGCACGAACGCGATGATGGATGAATCGCCGCGCACGACGTAATAGCGCCCGCCGGGCTTCAGTGCCCATTTTTCGGTTTCGTCTAGCTTCGAAAAGCCGGCGGCATCCAATCGGCCGACCATGCTGCTGACAGCATGCCAGGGGCTGGGGCTGGCATCGATGAAATCCAGCAAGTCTTGAATCTGTATCTGAGCACTCATGATCGTTCTTTCAAGTCTAATGCTGCGGAATTGATGCAGTAGCGCAGGCCGGTCGGCGGCGGGCCGTCTTCGAACACATGGCCCAGATGCGCACCGCAGGCTTTACAGGTTATTTCAACTCGGCGCATGCCGTGGCTGGAATCGGTATGGCGAGCCACACTGTCTTCGGAGATGATGTCCCAGAAGCTCGGCCAGCCCGAGCCTGAATTGTATTTGGTTTCGGAGTCGAACAAAGGATTGCCGCAGCACACGCAATGATAGATGCCGTCTTTCTTGCAATCGGTATATTTACCGGTAAAAGGCGGCTCGGTAGCTTTATGACGGCAGATATTGAATTGTTCGGGCGTCAGTTTTTCGCGCCATTGTTCTTCATTCATAATGTTGTCAGCCATGCATCAGTTGGAAAAACTGCTCATTGTACGCTTTCAAAACAGCATCGCCAAAGCAGACTAAATAGACTTTTTGCAGGTAGGGATTGGCTTTCAGGCACTCATTGATGGTCCTGATCGCGATCTGCGCCGCTTGCGGTACCGGAAAACCGTAAACGCCGCAGGAAATGGCTGGGAAGGCAATCGATTCAAGTTGATAGACATTGGCCAGTGCCATGCATTCCCGGTAGCAGGAGGCCAGCAGGGCCGGCTCATTATGCTTGCCATCGGACCAAATCGGCCCTACGGTATGGATTACATGGCGCGCGGGCAAATTATAGCCCTTGGTGATTTTTGCCTGCCCCGTCTCACAGCCGCCCAAAGTTCTGCATTCGGCCAACAATTCTGGGCCTGCCGCCCTGTGGATGGCGCCATCGACGCCGCCTCCGCCCAACAGCGAGGAATTGGCGGCGTTGACGATCGCATCAACGTCCAGCTTTGTGATATCAGACTCAATAATCTCAATTTTTGCCATAATTGTGCCTTATTTACGTACTTAGAACCCGATTTGTCTTATTTAGGCCTATGATACAATGTCGAGTTTCAAAAATTTTAACGGAAGGACGGAACTTGCGTGCGCCCGATTTCCCATCAACTAAAACCGACCCCAAAGGTCCGCGAATTGAACCCCAAAAGGTTAAAGCATGGCACAAAACAACAACCCTAAGCCGTTAGGCATCACCGAAGTCGTCCTGCGCGACGCCCACCAATC